>Cebus_capucinus_imitator_PRJNA485217_SSR093__coassemble_705_pt1 | contig 11350 bp, 4 predicted proteins | sample Cebus_capucinus_imitator_PRJNA485217_SSR093__metabat2_low_PE_002 | metagenome-assembled genome bin Cebus_capucinus_imitator_PRJNA485217_SSR093 | reverse complement strand
ACAAGCTTTGGAAGTTACTCCCCCTACCAAAACCTCTTAATTAGCAGTACTAGCACACAGGTGAAGCTGGATAGACTATAGGATCAATTGTGCTGGAATGTGCCTGACACAGATAGAGATGGTTCTGCTGGTGGGACCACAGCGCAGGAACATCGCAATCTCCAAAGTGTGCCATGGGCACTAAGCAAATAGGCAGGCGCTCAGGGCTGAGAACGCCACGGCTTGTGCTCAGGGAAAGGGGCCCCCCGACCTACGCTCAGGGAAATGAGCCCCCGACCTACGCTCAGGGAAAGGGGCCCCCCGACCTACGCTCAGGGCAGAGAACGCCTTAGCATGCACCAAGCGCCTTAGGTTAGCGCCACCACACGTTAAGATAAATCGCGGCTGCGGCAATGATAAATAAGCCAATGCCGATCAAGACATGCTTAATGCCGAAGACAGAAGGCAAGCGATTGACCTGGTCTAAAGTCACTTGCACTAAGGTCATAGTATTAGGCGAGGTTGAGTAACGCTTAAAGCGCTCTAAAAGCTCACGGAACTTGTCTTTTTCGCGGGTCAATTTGCGCTTGAAGTAGACACTACGGCGTCTTTCGACAGCCCGCTGTTCCTTTTCTTGGCGAGCTCTTTTCTTTTTGAGCATCCGCTCTAACTTCTTATCTACCAGCATGGCCCCGCCATTCATACCCAGCATCATCCCCTGACGCTGCCCCCAGCCCTGCTGATCCTGACCATTACCCTGTAACTGCAATGGCAATTGCTTATCATTTCGCGCAATATTGGCGGGTAAAGGATAGGTACCTTTTTCGCCCGGTACGGTGACACCACCACCCCAGCTCGCGGTTAATTGCAAGGTTGGAGTAGGAGAGTGGAGCTGCGCATAAGGAGCTACCTTACTTTCATCAATATTTAGCTCCGCAGGAGTGACGGTGTGCTTAATCCGCACATGTGGGGTATGACGTAAAGCAAGGTTGACCAGCACCAGCATAAAAGAGACGTTATAGCGCACCACCATGTCCTGGAGGTGTAAGCTACAGTCAACATAAGCGCTTTTTGCACCAAAGACGCGGCTAAACTCATTTAAGGTGGCATTACTATCTTTGGTAAAAGCGTAGAAATTGCTGATCATATGCTGATCATCACTTAAGAGGTAGTACTTTTCAAACTTGTTAGCTACCTCATAGTAGTAAGGTAAGGCATCTTCAATGCGGCGTAAGGAATCGAGCAAGTATTCGATATCATCCGACTTTAAACGGAAGTAGAGGCGGGTTAACTTACCGATAATTGAGCGCATTTGCTGCACTTCGCCCTGCGAATACTGCCGACCAAACTCTTGCGCATAGAGATGGAAGACATAATGAGTAATCGAGACTAAGTTGTAGATATAGTCAAGATACAAGCTCTTCTCGCGCGCCTCTAAACAGCGGTCACGGAAAGCTACAATGAGGCCATTGTTAATAGCTAAGAAGCGGGTAATCTCGTCTAACACCATCTGCGCGGCAGGATTAGGGTTAAGCTCCACTTCAACAAAGTCACCCTCCATACCAAAGTCACGGTTAATGGTGGTAATGCGCTCAATGAGCTCATTTAACGCATCGTTAAGGTGGCGGTCAAAGCTATTAGCTTGTTTCTTGAGGTGCAGATGCTCTCTAAGATCATAGCGAGGCACATCTTGGACTAGACGCACCCGCTCTTGCTGGCTATCTTGCTTTAAGACGCCATGACCGGCACCTGCATAACTACGCTCATCGGAGTTATCTTCACTCTCTTGGCGCTCTTTAGCGCGGTTTAAGACGTCGAGCACCTTACTTAAAACAAAGGCGCCTTTAATCTTAAATTTATCGCCAATGATGCATTGGACAAATTGCTGGGTGAGCTGCTCATCTTGTAAGCAGTGATTATAGAGAGTAGCAGCATCATCATAGCGCTCTTCCATCAGCGCTAAAACGGCGAGATTAATGTAGGAGGAGAAGCTAGCTTGCGATTGTAAGAGCTTTACGGCTTTTTCTCTTTGGTCAGTTGCTAAATAGTAAATAGCGGCATGGTCAATCTTGGAGCTATCGACAAACCAGAAGAGACTGTAGTAAATACGACCACGTGCCGACATCAAGCGGCTTTTAGCAAGATCAAGGCGGCGTGGTGTACGTAAAGGCGGCTTAATAAAGGAGGACATATCTTGTCCTAAATTAATCTCGCCTCCTTTTAAAAGCTCAGCCATCATGGACTTGTAATTAGCTGTTAGAGTGGCACTTTGTGCCTGCGTTCCCACACCGAGCACGCGGTAAGGATTATCGAGTACTAAGGCCAGAGTCATCTCCACCACCTACTATTACAATATCACCTAAGCTAAGCTTTACTCTAACTATAGCCATAGCTCTAACTATAGCCATTGCCTTAGCCATGGGCTTTAGCCATGGGCTTTAGCCAAAACGACTGCGCAAACTCTTACCAAGCCGCAAGAGCCGCCGCCGTGAGCCACAAGCCCCGAGCTCCGAGCGCCATATGCGACACGAGCATCGACCGTAAGACTAAAGCTCCTGCTTCAGGCACGAATGTCCGCCATAGGCACGAGTGTCCGCCATAGGCACGAGTGTCCGCCATAGGCACGAGTGTCCGCCATAGGCACGAGTGTCCGCCTAAGGCATGATTATCCGCCTAAGGCATGATTATCCGCCTAAGGCATGACTATCCGCCTAAGGCATGCTCCTCCGCGACGCTACACTAACTTGAGCAGGCGTGAAGCTCTCACTTACCAAGCTAACTTAAGTTCTAAGTCCAGATTTCTGGCTCTACATCTTTACTCACCTGAGTTGAGCCAACTACGTCAGCAACTTTATCTATCTTTATATGAGAACTCTAAACTAGACTAAACCGCAAAATAAGCCTTACATTAAAGCTAAAAACAGAGAAAAGTGCTACGAGAAAACTACGCGTTTGCACAACTTATGCCACGCCCCATAAAAGCGCCAAAATACGCCAAATTATTTCTCATTATCACTACTCTGAGGCTATAGATAGCCAAACGCTCCCTAGCTATATGCTCTATGTTAGATCAACGCCCCAAACTGGAGAGAGCTAACCTCATGTAATGGAAATAATTACCCCATGGGATAGAGATAGTTGCCCCTCCTAGGATGGAGCTAGTTGACCTGTCATAAGATGAAGCTAGCTAAGCACGCTTAAACCATAGCTATAGAAGTGGCAGCGCCCGCCCCTGCTCATACTTCTTTTATCTACTAGTATCTACTAGTACTACTTTTCCTCCATCTGACACCCACCTAAAATCCCTGTGCTTTTACAGGGGCCATCATGATGGCGGCATTTCATCTTGGCTTTGCCTAAATATCGATTTTACCTACCCGCAGCAGCAAACTATATATTCCTAAGCTATGCTGGCACAGCATCATAAAAGCGCTTAGCACAGACCGCGACCTGGCAAAAAATGGCTTTTATATCAAAGGTATACCATCCTGATTTTCCTCTTGCTTTGGCAATCAGATTGGCAACATTTAATCGCAGAATGGGCGTAACCAGCAGTTTTGCCTCCCAACAAGCCGTAATCTTTACCCCACTCAAGCATCGTAAATTTACTTTGTAAGTAAGTTGGAGGCACTGCAAAAGGCTTATCTATCGTGAAATAAAAGCCTTGTTTGTCATTGCCACAGCAAAATAAAAGGTATACACCCAAGCTTGTCCCTGGCTAAGCAGGGCTTGTCCTGGCTAAGCAAGGCTTTTCTCTAGGATATAGTCTCCTACTCTCTCCTACTAGTTTGACCTAGTTCTTGCTTAGTTTATGGAGCCTAAAAACAACAAAACCACCTGGGTTAGCACCTTGGTGGTTTATATATAGTTGGCTTCAGCCACTAGCCTCTAGCTTAAGCTTAGCGCTTAGCACGTATAAGCTTAGAGCTAAAAGCTTAGAGCTTTAGTAGTATGACACTGCTTTAAGGCTAGGTTTGCTTAGCTAAGATTAGCTCTGCTTAGCTAATCTGGTGTGAGCTTTTCTTAGCTTTGCTTAGCTAGATTTAGCTAAATTAGAGGCTCTTTAAGAAAGCAGCCACTTCAGCGTCCTGGCAGTTTGGATAGAAGAGATCGGCAAACTTAGGATCAGAGATAGTGGTCTTGACGAAGTCCTTGTCTAAGCCCTTTAAGACTTCAATTAATGGACGGTGAGTCACGGTCTTAACCTGGGTTAAGATCTTGGCATTGGCTTGCTCAGCCTCACGACGCTCTACAGGGTAACCGCCGCCGAAAGGAGCAACGAAGAGCTTCTCAAAGGTGTATAACAGGTTGATCTCACCACCCCAACCAAAGTTCTGGGCATATGGGAGGGAGATAGCATTGCCACCATTTACCTGAGTGAAGAGGAAAGCGTCAACTGGGTTAGTAACGTGACCACACTGCACACCTGGGAAAGCATTGCAAGCTAAGCAAGCGCCCTCACCAGTACCGCAACCAGTAACCACAAAGTCAACCACTTTGCAGTTTAAGACCAGCGAAGCTAAGAGGCCATTCATCACATAGGTAAGACGGCGCTCGTCATCCCCAGAGTACATACCGAAGTTGATGACTTCGTGGCCATGAGCAGAGGCAGCCTTTTGCAGCTGCTCAAAGATAATGGCGTTCTTAGGGGCTTGGGAGTTCTCTAAAATCAGACCGATCTTCATGAATCTAAAATTCCATCAAGAAATAGAAGAAGAATAAGAAGCTACAACTATAGTTAAGTTAGATATAGTGAGCGTACTTGTCTTAACCCGGGTTAAGCTCTCGCTATCACTACTACGACGCAGATAGCTGAGGGCTTAGGCAAGCTTAAGCAGCAAGATTTGACAAGCTTGGTCGCAGACAAGCTGCGATAAGCTTTGACAGCTTTGCCAAGCATAGGGTTTAGACCAGCTTATTAAAACTTAGTAGAGCACCTTAGCTTGGTCGCTTAGCGGCATAAACAAAAGCTAAGCGCCGGCACCGGCACTAAAAACGTTTAGCTAAAGAAACTTAAACCATTGCGATAGCAAGCAAGCGACAAACAGTCTAGCTTTAAGCAAGCAGTAAACAGGATGCCCCTGCTAGGTTCAAGCTCATTTAGCTAAAAGGATGTAGCGTCTTGAGCTAAGAGCCTAAGAGCTACTAACTAAGTTAAATAGCCTAGCTAGGTCGTGCTAAGTACCTAGCCAGTACTATTTATAAGAGTAAAGAAGCCTTACTTTCTCTTGAAAGCTTCTTTTCAGGAAGTGCTATAACTCTAGCACCTGTCTCTAAGCAAAGCTTTATCCCAAGAGTGCTAAAAAAGGGAAAAGCTTAACTTAGCGGTACATGGTGAGCTTTACTTTGCACAAGCTTGACTTAATCCAAGGAGTGCTAAGAAAGGATTAAGCTTAGCTTGCCTAAGTACCCCTGCCGCTTATAAAGCATTTCCTCGCTATGCCTTTGCGCTATAACCCTTTACGTTATAAGATCGCAGGACGAAAAGAGACAGATTGCTTAAACGGCGTACCACAGCTGGTTCTACAGTTATGACCACTACCTAACTAAGACTATAGTTAAGTCTGAGTGTTCAACGATGGTAGTCATTCTAGCAAGTCCCTTAGCTAATAGCAGCTTTTTCTCTAAATTTTTTCGCCAACCTCTTAGGCTTTTTTAGGCTTAATGTACCTAGGAAAGCTCTATCTTGCCTTAATTAGGCACGACCTGCGAGTTTCTTTAAGTACTCAACCTCATAGGCGGCATTTTGTGGCTCTAACTCCTCACGAATAAGGTAGCAGCCTTTGTAGCCTAAGTGCTTGAGGTAGTTTTTAACTGGGGTTGGCGATAAGCGACCATCACCTAAGCGGCATGGGTGATATTTACCCTCGCTATCGACGGTGAAGTCTTTGTAGTGGATCACGCCAATGTATGGAGAGAAGCAATCTAAGCACATATTCATGTACTGTTCCTGAGTCTCCAGATATTGAGGATCCATCATGTTAGTTGGGTCATAGATTAAGTGGAAATTCTCGGCTCCCACTTGACGTAACACTCTAAAGAAGCGCTCTTTGTTGGTGACCGCATGATAGAACACCGGCTCTAAGGAGTAGCGCATATCAAGCTCACGAGCCTTTTTCAGAATGCGCCCAATGACATTAGCTACTCGCTCGCAGGCCTCATCACGCTCTGCTTCAGGAATTAAGACAGCTGAGCTCTCAGAAGCTACCGTATAGGCACCTAAGTCCTTAGCAACATTCATCATATTAATGGTGCGCTTAATAGCATAAGCGGCATCAGTAGCATTAGTAGTAGCAAGGTCTTGATAGCACCCCACCACGGCAATCTCAATATTGTTAGCCGCAGCAGCTTTGTCTACCGCCTTAACAATATCCGGAGTTACTTCCTCAAAGCTATTAACACCAGCAATAGCTTTAGGAAAAGCTAATTGCACACAGTCAAAACCGGCATCAGCAATCCGTGCAAAGAGCTCATCAGGACTTAACTTGCCGAAATCGTGAGCTCTGACTCCAATCTTAATCATGATCTTTGCTTTTCCTTTTCCTAAACCCATCCACCTTAGATAGTAAGTAGGGCGTACTCCTGCTAAACGCGCAACCAGCCGCTAGACGCGCAGCCTGCTGCTAAACACTAGCTAGCTCAATGAACAACTAGCGAAAGGCTCAAGCAGCTCTCAATGCCAACTTGCTCAATGCCAACGAGCAAATGCCAGCCAGCTACCCAAAGCTCAACAAGCTACTCAAAGCTCAACAAACTACTCAATGCCCAGTCAGCTCAACGCTATTCCCCGGCGCCGCAAATCAGCAACAGAAGATAACGTCGCGCTAACTAGCAACAAAACTTAGTAGCACAAATTAGCAAGCGCACTGTTAGCTACAACAATGAGTAGAGCGCATGAGCAAGGCGAATAAGTCGCATGAATGAGCTGCGTGAATGGCATCTGCGCTTTATGAGGACAAGACAGTAAGAATGATGCTCTTACCTATCTCTCTAGCCCCCCTATCTCCTACCCTCAACCCATTTTCTCTGGCAAAGCCTTATGCTCTGGCAAAGCCATCTTGAGGCATCCTAGCTTGTTTGCTTAGGTCAGCGGAGCTGCACCTAGCTAAACTGATAGCTTTAATTCTAAATTCTGATAGCAGGTCTGGCAGCTTTGCTAGCCATTACTGTGATATAGCTGGCATTGCCGCTATATCATAGCCATTACTGCAATATTGTAAGAGATAGCGGCTCTAGCAACTTACTATATTTCATAACTGAAGCAAACTATTTGGCAGTTATTACATTTTTAGTAAGTTCACCCCGCTTATCTGTGGGCTTTACCTTAATAGAGCAAGAGGCTAGCCATTTCTCTCAAACCAGAATAAATCAGGCACACCGCCATCACGCCCCTAAAGCCTTGCTCAAGTTAACAAACACCAGCGCCACCAGCTAAGCTACTACCAAAATCCCTGTACTCCTCTTGCTGTAACCCAGATTGGCACGACTTATCAGAGGTTTTGCTACTTCCTGAGCTTGACCTAGAGAAATGGCTTAGTAAGGTCTTAGAAGTGGCTAAGCCTACTCAAGGCTTAGCTATTATTTCGTAATCTTTGAGTTCACTTTAAAGATGTAAAGGTAGCTAAGATCTCTACTGAGCTTATCTTAGGGCTGAATAACGCAACCTCCACAAACTCGTGCCAATGTGGGGGGTAACCTTATGACAAGATGATAAATATGGCCAGAGATATGGCCAGCGATATAGGCAGCGATATTGCCAGTCTTATGGCCAGCGATATGGCCAGTCGCATGTCCGGCTCTATAACCTGTTCTATAGCCGGTTGTATGACCAGATATATAACCAGCCGTATGACAAGCTCCTAGCACCGGCATACCAGTTTTATCGCGCAAAACTCAGACAGGCCCTCGGCATATGTATGGCTTTTCCCGAGCTAAAACCAATGCCACTATCTCTCACCCAACGCAGTGGCGGCATAGAAGCTGCTATCTTAGAGATTAGACCAGATCAGCAAGGCTTTTAATTTCAGATTCGCAAAATAATCTGCCCTTGTTTTTAATAAAATCCCCGCTCTTGGTTGCAAATATGTAACAACCTCCAGCTATATGTTAGCTCTAGTGCAACAAAGCTGTATACAATAAGCAAAGCTAGGCACAGCGTCTGACCTCCTTTTGAGGTTGAGTGCCCCCAAAGCAAGCAGCTACCGTTTGAGTAAGCAGCTGCCGTTTAAGCAAGGCACTACAGAATTGAGTAAGCCTTAAGCATATGTAGTTAGCTTAAGCAGTAGTTAGCTTAAGCAGTAGTTAGCTTAAGCACATGAAGATAATTAGCTTAAGCCCATGTGGTGAGTTTAAGCATATGTAGTGAGCCTAAGCCCATGTGGTGAGCTTAAGCCACTTTAAGACCAAAGCATCAGTACCGATTTTTATCATGCTATCTAAGCTAAGCGTTCCAACGCGCGCACTTGAGTTAGCCTACTCAGCTACTAAGCTACTAAGCTACTTGGTAGATACGCCGCCATGCCTCGCCGTAAGGCAGCTAAGCTGTCCCCTCTTAGCAAGATAGCGCAACCTGATTAACAGCTTAACCATAGCAGACTGAGGAACATCCATGTCTACTCCTAAGATTTACATTACTGACTGCGATCACGCCAACATCAATGAGGAGAGCGCAGTCTTTGAAAAAGCTGGTATCGCTTACGAATTAGTGCAATGCCACACTGAAGATGACCTGATTGCTAAGCTCCAAGATGCTACTGCGGTCTGCAACCAATACGCTCCTTTCACCGAGAAAGTCTTTGCTGCTCTGCCTAACTTAAAGATGGTAGTGCGCTATGGCGTAGGCGTGGACAATGTTGATTTAGCCGCCGCGACCAAGCACGGCGTCCAGGTCTGCAATGTGCCTGACTATGGTACTAACGAAGTAGCCGACCAGGCTTTAGCCCTGTTAATGGAAGTGGTGCGTCGCGTTGGTGCTGCTAATACTGATGTCCACAATGGCGTATGGGATTATGCCCGCTATGTGCCAGTGCGCCGTCTCTCGACCTTAACCGTAGGATTAGTTGGTTTAGGCCGCATTGGCTCTGCTTTTGCTAAGCGTGTCCATGCTTTAGGCTGCCCTGTCTTAGCTTATGACATTGACTACAGCCACGCTGACCAAGCCGGTGATACCACCTTTGTTAAGCGCGTGGGTTCTTTAGACGAGCTCTTAGCTTCGAGCGATGTCGTGTCTTTACACTGCGGTTTAGACCAGAACAATGCTCACTTTATGAATGCCGCTAACTTCGCCAAGATGAAGCAAGGCGCTTTCTTTATTAACGTCTCCCGCGGTGGCTTAGTAAATGAGGCTGACTTAGCTCAAGCTGCTATCTCTGGTCACTTAACCGCTGCTGGTATCGATGTAACCTGCCGTGAGCCTTTAGAGGCCGAGAGCCCATTACGTCAGGCTAAGAACATTGTGATTACCCCACACATGGCCTGGTACTCGGTTGAGGCTGCTTCGGACTTAAAGCGTAAGTGCGCTGAAGAGGCCGTCCGCGGTGCTTTAGGTCAGGCCCCACGTTGCCCAGTCAACAAGTTAAACTAAGAGCTAAGCCAAGCGCCAAGCTCTAAGCTAAGCTAAGCGCCAAGCTCTAAACTCTAAGCTCTAAGCTAAGAGCTAAGCTAAGAGCTAAGCTAAGCGCCAAGCGCTAGCTTAAAGTGCCTCGCTTACAGCAAGGCCTAACAGCCCCAGCCTTTGGGCCGGGGCTACTAAAGTTGCTCTTTACCACTGCCACATGGCCCTAGTGACCGCATAGCGATGCGGCTTTACTTGCTCATCTCCTCTTGGCATAAGCCTAACAAGCCCTAAACTGGGCCTTATCCCCTCCCATAACGGGAGCCTGCTAGGCCAGCTCGGCTCCACTAGCTCCATTGCCACCTTATTAAATCTCTTAGTAGTAGCCATAGTGTTACCACTGGTATTAATGTATCTTTACTAGTAGTTTGATGCCCTTAATCGTAGTGCGGTACCCTTAATCGTAAGACAGTACCATTAATCGTAAGGCAGTGCCCTTACAACTTACTTTGGCACGCTGGTTTGTAACATTTAATCTCGTAATGGGCGTACCCAGCAGTTTTGCCTATCAACAAGCCGTAGTCCTTAAGACGCCCCAGCATCGTAAATTTACTTGGTAAGAGGTTAAGGTCATAGCAAAAAGCTTATATAGCAGAGAATAAATGCCGTGTTTGTCTTTGCTCAAACAAGTATCAGAAGTAGAGGCTCCTTTGTCATAGTTCTAGATTTCGGCTCAAAGTGATGGCGCACAGTGCTGGCTCCTTAAGCATAGCGCCCCTTGCCATAGTGACAGTAAGCAAGTGCACTTCATATAGCGCGCCCAATGGAGCAAGTGCCCACTGCTACTACAAGTATGAGCCTTGCGTATCACACTAAGTTTCTTTATCTTACAGTATTTACCTTACGCCATAGACGCAACGCCACGTCTTAACGCTCAGTGCTCAGATGTGCCTCTCCCTTTAGACTCTATGTGCTGCATAGTGCTGCTCCGAGCTACTTAGTAGCGGCTCAATGCTACTCGGTGCTACTCACTGCTGCTTAAAGCTACTCAATGTAGCTCACATAGCTCCTTACAGATATATGCAGGTACGCAGATATGCAAATATGCAGATATATGCAGCTCTTTCCCGCTATAGGAGCATGGTCTTGCTTGCTAAGGGCAAGCATGATTACTAAGTGATGGCATGCTGACTAAGATAAAAAGCATGACGAGTGAAGATGCTGCTTACTCATGCGATTTGCATGACTAGTGAGTTAAGACATGATTAACGAGGCCAACAGTGTGATTAATGAAGTGAACCGCGTGATTAATGAGGGCCTAGCATGACTAATGAGGTAGGACGTGGTTACTAAGTGGTTAAACCTCTTTTTGCACGCTTGGGCCTCTGACTACATAGCCCACTGCGCTACCAATTTCGAACGCAGCAAGCCCTTTTCTTAGAGATAGCACCACTAAATCGTGAGCTTAGCTGATAAATCTTTGCTTAGCCTATTCTCAAGGGAAGATATATGACAGTGCCTGCTTCTTTTGGCGCTGTCCCTTGCAGCAATAGTTCTATATGCTCAGAAGCATAGCACGGCTTAGCAAAAGCATAGCGCGACGCTTCGTATCATGAGAGGATGCGCAACTGCGAGGCCACACATCTGGCAACTGTACGGCTACTTGACGCTACGAGCAGCTCGCAGCGCAGCTACGCGGCTACGCAACTGTGCAGCTACGCGGCTACTTGACGCTACGAGCAGCTCGCAGCGCAGCTACGCGGCTACGCAACTGTGCAGCTACGCGGCTACTTGACGCTACGAGCAGCTCGCAGCGCA
>Cebus_capucinus_imitator_PRJNA485217_SSR093__coassemble_692_pt1 | contig 11576 bp, 6 predicted proteins | sample Cebus_capucinus_imitator_PRJNA485217_SSR093__metabat2_low_PE_002 | metagenome-assembled genome bin Cebus_capucinus_imitator_PRJNA485217_SSR093 | reverse complement strand
CAGCCTCCCGCAGCGAGCCGGAGCTAACTGCCTCCCGCAGCGAGCCGGAGCTAACTGCCCCCGCAGCGAGCCGGAGCTAACAGCCCCCACAGCAAGCCAGGCTGGTTATCTTTACCCCGAGCCATCTTGGTTCTAGCGACTCATTAGTTACAGAGACTTATGGGTTCCAAATAACCATTGGTTACAGAGACTACTTGGTTCCAAAGCCCTCTTGCTTCCAGATGCTACTTGGCTCCAAATCACCATTGGTTAGAGAGCTTCCTTGGTTACAGGGCCTCCTTACTTCCAGTGCCTGCTGGTCATCGCTTGCGGTAATTTACTGTGCCTGTAAAGTTATGCCCTCGCTACCATTTAATTGACCCACGATATTTTGCTGTTGGAGTTGTAATTGATAATGCTCTTGGCGTATTACTTCTGCCCTGGCTTGCGTTACCGTTTGCTCATTAAGTTCTTTAGGAAAAAGAATAGGCATCTGACAATCGGGGGTAACATCATAGAGCACCACGTTCTGCTTGTTATCTCTCATGAGATAACGCCAGCGCTCCGCAATACGAGGATAATTTAAGCGGCGAGCTTCCCGCATAAACTCCATAAAAGCAGCAATATCAAAGAGCGGTACTGCGTGGCCCTGCTTAAGCAAAGAGGGAAGATCATATTCCCACCACTTAAGCTCAAGCAGATCAGCAATGATCTCCTCCTTAAAACGATAGCCCACTACTTGTGATCCCCTCGCCCCATTAGCCACTATGGCATAAGGTGGAATATCTTTAGTGACAATAGTATTAGCCCTAATAATGGCTCCATCACCGATAGTGATACCGCCTTTAGGAATGACTACTTTATGCTCTAAATAAACATCATTTCCTATGGTAATAGGGAGCAAGAATTCACCTTGATTTTGCAGCAGCCAGGAAGATTTGCGTTTATTCTTGAGCTCAGGAGTAGCAAAATCAAAGACTGTATTAGCATTGATAGCATTGTTAGTGGTAAAAGCCCTCAGGTCATGACCGGATAAGCCAATATCACAGTAAGAACTAATAGTAGAATATGCGCCTACGGAGCCTATATCTAAGCGCGCATGCGGCGCAAAATATGTATAAGCACCAAGTTTGCTGCACTGCAGCAAGATATCTTTACCAATCACTACAGGAGCGTTATAAGCAAAGTTACGGTAAATCGCACTTGTATCGGTAATAGTGAGACCATATGCCGCTAATTGCGTGCATAGCGAGGCATCCATGAGTCCCCCAATCTCTTTAACCTCTATTCTCATCAACTACCTCATCTTAACCAGTAGTCCGCCTCCGCTCCTTTGGTAAGGCTCCACGCCCTACCCATATCAAGCGAACTTAATTCGCGCGCCATACGCAAATTATCCTTGTTAAGAATCGTATAAAAAAAAGTCTAATTGTCAATTTATGGCTTATTTAAGCCATTTATCTTCTTGTCCCCCATTAATAGTCACCATCACAACAACCCTACTCTCATCATGTGTATCTTTTCCTTGCCTCCACCAGTGCTATCCATTTCTCACCAACATTAGCTCTTACTAATCGCCCCTCTAGCTCGCTCTGAGCTCACTCTGAGGTAGCTCAGAGCTCACTCTGAACTTACTCTGAGGTAACTCAGAGCTCACTCTGAACTTACTATGAGCTCAGTCTAGCCCTCTCTCAGCTCTATTTGCTTACTCCAGACCTCTATAAGCTCTCGGTGCTTACTCCAGACCTCTCGATGCTTACTCTAGAAATCTCTCTGCTTTCTCTAGCCTCCGTTGCTCTTTCGTTCTAATCTTCTTACCTCGTCTCACTATCTCTTTACTAGTGCCAAGACTTATACCCTCCTAACTTTACGATATGACAGAAATTAAGGTAGTTACTACCACAACAAGAAACACCAGCTCAGTCTGCATGTCATCACATTTCACTATCTCACCTCTCACTATTTCACATCTCGCTATTTCATATCTCACTTTTTCACATATCGCTATTTTTCCCACAAGCACATCTTGCTATTTTTTAAGCGCCTACAACCGGCATCAAATGCACGTATTTACTTACTAGCTATTCCTCATTCCCTTAAGTAGGCTATACATCTTCTTAAGCTATCCTCCTTAGTGCTTTTCCGCGGAGCGCTATAGCCTCAAAGCTAAATAGCGGTACCATAATGCTATAAAAGCACTTGTTTATATCCATTACTGTTTATAAAGGAAAGTTCGGGGGTAAGTTATTTATGGTAGTTACTACTAAACAAGCCCACTAGCAATAAACAAGTACGCCACACAGAGCTTTAGCGGTAGTGCTGCGGCGATAGTTCTTCGGATATAACCCTTCGGCGTTAACTTGTTGGCGTTAACTTGTTGACGTTTATTTGATAGTAAGCGGAGCGCTCTCTTACACTGGAGCTTGCTCTTATACCGGTGCTTGCTCTTACCCCGGAGCGCTCATTGAGTTTAGTGATAATTGGGCATTATCAGTAGATAGGCTAGAAGAACACACATTGGCACGACTTTTCTGAGGTTTTGGTACTTTCCTTAGCTAGCCCTAGAGAAATAACTTAGTAAGGCCTTATGAAGCTGATAAGATTAGTAAATGTTTAGCTATTATTTCGTAAAAATTGGGTTCACTTATTAAAGATGTAAAGGTAGCTAAAACCACCACTGATCATATCTCATGGCTCTATAATGCAACCTCAAAAAACTCGTGCCAATGTGGGAAGAAGATAAGCTCGTAACAGGTAAACTAGGAACAGCTGCTCTTGTGGCAGGTACGTTAGTGGCAGATAAGCTAGTGGAAGGTGCTCTAGTTCAGATGCCCTAGTAGCAGGTAAACTAGGAGCAGATGTTCTTGTGGCAGGTGTGTGAGTGGCAGGTAAACTAATGGAAGGTGCGCTATTGGCAAGTCACCAAGAGCTAGCAGCACAGGTGCAGCTACGTTAGCAAAGGCTGCTACCTCCGCTTTACGAGGAGATGACCTAAGCAGTACTATGATGCTACCTACGCTGTACTAGCAGGTGTAGCCTCAGCTTGATTTACGGTAAAGTGATAGATAGTGCAATCCCTTTGCTGCAGCTCGTTCTGGTGAGGCGCGCTCATCTTATGCTCGTACAAGTTCTGCTCGTACCCGCTCTGCTTGAGCCCTCTGTGCTCAGGCCTGCTATGTTCATACATGCCATATTTATAAATGCCATGTTCTTGCCGATTACGCTCGTGACTTGCTTGTTGCTCTAAGTACTGTTGGAGCTGGCGCTGGGAGGCGGGGGCATCGGTAAGAAGTGGTGCGGCCACTCTCGCGAGCGCAAAATCTTTAGTCACTGGATAGACATAGGCCTCATGTGGACTTAATAAAGCCAGGTAATACCATTTATCCTTAATCCGGGGTAAGCTCTCTCTATCTTGAGAGTTAAGCAGAGCTAAGGTGCCTTTAATATCTTCCTCAGAATACGGTAGCTTATTTTGCGCAGCCATCAGAGGGAGGTCATATTCCCACCAGTGACTATCAAGCAAATCGGCAATGAGCTCATCACTAAAACGCATCTTAATGATATGTGAGCCCTGGGAACCATTACCTACCACGGCATAAGGCGGTACATCCGCTGTCACCACGGTATTAGCAGCAATTACCGCCCCCGTCCCCACCTTTATCCCTTGGGGAATTTTCACATGAGCGCCAATCCACACATCATGCCCTATCTCCACCCAGTCATCCTGACTTGTTGTCGCGGCGCACGCTCTCACGCCACTAGTTTCGTCTAACCCTGCTATGCCTGCCACAGATAAACCCGAGGAAACAGCAATCAACATAGGGGTAGCGGGAGTTATCTTAGTGGTAACGGGAGTTGTCTTAGTGCTAGCGGGATTTATCTTATGAGCGCTCGTACTGGCATAAAAGCTAAAAGGCGAAGTTACATGAGGGGTAAGGGCGACCGAAGTTGCAGCCTGCGACGCCAGAGCTTGTACTCGTGGTATCCCAATTTCACAGTAATGCGCAATCGAGCAACAGCGCCCAATTTTCACTTGATGGAGACTGGAGCAATGCGCTACATAAGAGTAAGTATCAATAGAGCAAGCACTGAGCTGCGCATTGTAAAAAAATCCTACCGCTCCATTAAAAAGTAAGCCCCGCGCGAAGCGTACATTATGATGTACTTGTATCTGGTAACGTTGTAAGAGAAGCATCCCTAAAGCCGGAGAAATGCTTTGTGCTGCTAATGAGGTAATCACCATCGCTTTCCTCCCGAGCTTACTTAGGAATTAGTTGATGCAGACGGTTAGGTTTGTTAAACCATAATTCATACTTGTCCGCGCGCCGAGCAACTATAGGCTTACTGCTCTTTAATCTGGGCTCTTTAAGGCGCAAGTATGGAGAAAGGGCTAAGTGGTCAGAGTGATACCGTATGGCCCATTAACTTTACTTGGCAAATGGAAGAGCTGGCGCTGTTGTTGATAGAGCATTTGCCGCTTCATCTCCGCTTGCACAGCACTGATAAACTGTTCCGTACCATGGCGAGGGAAGAGCGTAAGACGTTGACAATCGGGAGAGACTTCATAAAGATTGACCTTATCTTGGCTCTCGCGCATCAGATAGAGCCACTTATCACTAAGGCGCGGAAAATTCTCTTGCTTAGCAAAACTAAACAAAGAGATAAAAGCCTTAATATCATGAAAAGGGATAACAATGCCTTGGATAAGCATGGTAGGGAGGTCATAGTCCCACCAGCTAAGCTCTAACAAATCAGCAATAATCTCATCACTAAAACGAGTGCCTACAACCTGGGAACCTCGTGATCCTGCTGCCACAATTGCATAAGGTGGCACATCCTTAGTGACGACAGTATTAGCTCTAATGATGGCGCCATGCCCAATAGTGACTGCTTTAGGCATGATTACATATGGCTCTACCGTAACATCATGGCCAATAGTTACTTGGGGAACAAACTCACCATGCATGCGTGCTGTTACTTGCGAGGGCCGCTTAATCTCGGGCAGTCCAAAATTTCTAGCATTCTCCGCCGTCAAACAGTAGCTACTAGAAAAGGCCGCCATGTTATGAGTAATCAGGCCAATCTCACTATGAACACCTATAGTGCTATAACGGCCAATAGAGCAGAGATTAAGCGAGACAAATTTACTCATGCAGCTATAGCTATCGAGCTTACAGCCCTGCAAGGTGACTTGCTCTCCTAACACCACCTGGCCGTTATACATCAGGTGACGATAAATAGTCGTACTTGGGTTCAAGCTAAGACCATAGTCCTTAAGCTGAGTACAAAGAGATCTACTTAGTCCGCCACCATCTGTTAGCGAAATTCTCATCCTAAGTCCTCTCCTTTATCTGCAAATTGCGCCTCTCTCTGTACCACAAGTCTTCCGTACCCACGGCTACTTTTCTCCAGAGCCCCCGCGCTCGTCATAGCCCATAAATTGGCCAGTAACTTTAGCTCTTGCTGAGCTTAAATAATCGTATAAAAAAAAGTCTAATTGTCAATTTGCAGTATATATAAGCCATTCTTTATCTTTTCTTTCCCACAAATTTCCCTTTATCTTGCCTTCCATTACTTCTTGCCTCCCATTACTCTCCCTCACTACTCCCATACTCTTACCTAACTACTCCCTCACTAGTCTCACACTCTTACCTCACTCTTCCCTGACCATGCCCATACCACTCATTTTCCAAGCTGCACCATGTCTTCACTCGCTATTTGCTAATCCCACTCTATTTCATGGCCTCCCCTGTTAAGAGAAACCCCAACATCAGGCTCAGGCTAGAGAAGCTCCAAAGCTTGGCTCTAGCCACAAATTTGTCTTAATCACAAATCTGCCCTAGCCCTAGCGCCAGTAAGAGCCATTAAAAAGGTGTAATCAAACTAAGAGAAGTTGTAGAAAAAGAACCCACCAAGGCGAGCCAAAGAATGGAGAGACAGTACCAGCAAAGGAAAGAGAGACAGTACCAGCAAAGGAGGGAGAACAGATGAGAGGCTCTTGGCAGCACAAGAGCAAGATATGAGGTAGAGCCAGTACCAACCGAGCACAGAGACAAGAGATTATGTCTACATCATGCGCAAACGTAGCTAACATAGCTAGGCCACGCCAAACTAGTGAACTAACCTTTGCCAGTAATAGCATGGTACGCCTGGAATAGCTACGCATATTCGGCAAGAGCTGGAACCTTATGCTAAAGCAGCTCACTCAGGCAGTTCACTCAGGCAGCTTACTCAGGCATAAACAAAATAAGTGCTTGCTGCTACTCATCACCATAGTCAGGCATTAACTACCTAGCCATGGCTTAGCAGACTATTCAAGGCTTTGCTAACTAGTCAGAGCTAAACCTACGCCAGGGCTTAACCTGCGACAGAGGGCAGGTATCTGGGGCTAGGGCTATGGAATAGACAGTAGCGGTTATGGAACTTGGCGCAAGTAGAGGCAAGTAGAGGCAGGTAGGACTAGGCAATAGTAATAAGCTTAGTCTTGCGCCGAGGCAGAGTGCATCTTACTTAGCAGCATCCAATGGCTTAGATAAGAGCAGGATTAACATGTTTTTGCACATGTTAACCTAAGGTCTAAAGCTCTATGATGGTCATTTTTTAGTATAATTTGCAAAATATCACACATTCATTGTTACAGCTGTGCTAAAGAACTCCATTATGCAAGTCATATGGTGGTAACTTACCATAAATGCCTTAACTACATTTGAGATCCTCTTTAACGTAACCAAGCGCAGAGCTAAACTAAGCGTAGCGCCAGGCGCCTTTTAGCGCCAGGTAAGCTTAGGGAGCTTATTAGTGCTAGCAAGCACGGGCTTAAGCCTGAGGGCTTAAGACAATGAGTGGCGTTGATATCTTTTTACTTACTAACGAGAGGCTCTGTCTCTCGCCACTCTCACCCACAGGGGCCACTATGTTTTTTGATGATCCTGCCTTACAAGCCTTAAAAAAGGGCTTTGATGCGGAAAAAGTAAAGAAAGAAGGCATTGTAAGGGGAACCGATCGTGGCTTTGGTTTCCTTGAGGTCGCGAATGACAAAAACAGTTACTTTATCGCCCCACAGTTCATGAAGACTGTGGTGACGGGCGACAAAGTGTCGGCTGTCATTACAGAAGAACGCGAAAAGGGTAAATTCCAAGCTCAACCTGAGACCTTAATTGAGAGTGCCTTAAGCAACAAATTTGTCGCTCGTGTCACCTACGCTAATGGCAAGCTCCAGGTTATTCCAGATAATCCTGCCTTAAAGCAGCAAACCTTTAATGCTGACGACCAGCGCCAGGTGAAAAACGGCAAGTTAAACGATGGCGATTGGGTCATGTGCTCTTTAAAGAAGCATGCCCTGGTTGATGGTATTTTCCGAGCTGCTATTGCCGAAGAGATTACCACCAATAACGATCCAACCACTCCTTGGACAGTGAGCCTCTGCGCCTTAGACTTACCAACCCAGCCACCAGCATCTAGTGATAACTATCCTTTCTTAGAAGAATCACTGCCACGAGCTGACTTAACCTCTTTACCTTTTGTCACCATTGACTCGGAAAAGACCGAGGACATGGACGACGCTCTCTACATTGAAACCGTAGGTGAGGGCGAGAATCAGAGCTATAAGCTCTACGTAGCTATTGCTGACCCTACTGGCTATATCGATGAGAATTCCTCTTTAGATACAGAAGCTGCAGAGCGTGCTTTCTCGATCTATCTCCCCGGCCGCAACATTCCTATGCTGCCCCGCGAGCTCTCCGATAATCTCTGCTCTTTACGCGAGAATGAGGTGCGTGCCGCTTTAGTAGGTATTATCTACATTAAGCCTGATGGTGACATCGATTTAGATGCCACTACCTATAAATTAGCCACCATCAAATCCCAGGGTAAGCTCATTTACAACTACGTCTCCGATTTCATTGAAAATGGAGACACCAGTAACTTCAATCCAAGCGCTGAAGTAAAGCAAGTACTCGATAACTTAGTCGCCGTGACTAAGTTACGTGACCAGTATCGCTCGACCGTGTTAGCTTCGTTCCGTCCTCGTCCTGATTATGAGTTCGTCTTAACCGAAGATGGTGCCTTAGACCATATCGAGATTAACGTCCGCCGCATTGCTAACCAAATTGTGGAAGAGTCCATGATCGCAGCTAACGTCGCTTGTGGCGACTTCTTAGCCAAGAATCTCAACACCGGTATCTTCAATACCCACAATGGCTTTGATCCAGAGGAAATTGATGACGCCGTCGAGTTACTTAATGCCAATGGCTACAAGTGCACCGCGGAAGAGTTAGAGACTATTCCTGGTTTCTGCGCCGCCCGTCGTTATGCTAATACTCTCCCTAAGAGCTACTTAGATAACATGATGCGCAAGTATCAAGAGTACTCGCAAATGACCATTAGCCCAGGCCCACACTTTGCCCTGGGTGTGGATAACTATGCCACCTGGACTTCGCCTATCCGTAAGTATGGTGACATGATCAACCACCGCCTCATTAAGGCTGTAATTTGTGAGCAAGAGCACCCACGTATGCCTAACGAGGAAACCCTCCTGGTTATGAATACTGCCCGCCGTACCAACCGTATGGCCGAGCGCTCGGTACGTGAATGGCTCTATGCTGATTACTTAAGCCCTGAGGTGGAGAAAAAGACCGTCTTTACAGGTGAAGTCTTTGATGTGGTGCGTGGTGGCTTACGCGTGTGCGTAGTGGAGAATGGTGCCTTTATCTTTATCCCAATGAGCTTCTTTAGCACCTCGCGTGATGATGTTGAGTTTGACATGGACAGCGGGCGCGTGTTCTACAAGGGCGAAAAGGTCTTAGAGTTAGGTGACACCTTTAAGGTACGCTTAGTTTCAGTCGATAAGATTAACCGCTCCATCGTGGGCGCTCCGGTCGAACTGCCAGTAGCTATTCCATTACCAAATGTCGAAGAGCTCATGGCCAAGCGGGCCCAACAGCAATCCCGCCGCTAAGCACTAAGCGTTAATTCACGCTACTTCTCATTAATTCGCGTTAATTAGCGCTACTTAGCTTTACTTAGCGCTAGTTAGCGCTAGCGCCAGTACGGCTAACAGCACTATGCATGCTGCTCACAGCACATTGCATGCGGCACTATGCTCGCAGCATAGTTGCTAGCAAGCGGTACGCTTCGCAAACCGCATGCTTTGCAAGCAGCAGGTTGCGCACGGTATGCCTCGCAAACCGCATGCTTTGCAAGCAGCAGGTTGCGCACGGTATGCCTTACAAACCACATACTTCACAAGCAGCAGGCTAGGCACTACGCCCAGCCCCATGTCTCTGGCATGCAGCAGTGACCACAAAATAGCGCGGAAACTACGCCATTCCTAAAGCAAAAGGGGCCTTAGCCCCTTTTCTTTTGCCTCTTCAGGTAGATAGGCCATAGGGACGCCTGTCTTAGCTTGGCAAGGCGATACAATTGCTCGGCTCCTTCATAGGCAAAGCCTGCAATCAACCAGCTTAAGCAAGCTTAAGCGCGCCAGAACAGGCGAGTTAAGAGCAGAATTACCGGGATAATCTCTAAACGACCTAAGAGCATGTCACAGGCAAAGAGGACATGTAAGCTTGGATCAAGCTCCGCAAAGGTGCTACTAGGATTAAGCTCAGGCCCCATCGCCGGTCCAATATTAGAAAGACAAGACAACGAAGCAGTAATCGCATCAATGATATTTAAGCCTAAAGCAATGGCAATAATGGTGGAGATAAGAGCAATTAAAAGATAGGACGCGATAAAGGTCAGGACACGATTTACTGTATCGGAGTCTAAGACATAGTGATTAAACTGCGGTTCAATAACCCGCTGGGGATGAATACTCTTAATCAATTGAGTACGTAACAGGGAAAGAGCAACCTGAATACGGAAGTATTTAATGCCTCCCGAGGTAGAACCCGAGCAACCGCCAATTGGCAAAATAACTAAGAAGATAAAGGTCGCCAGATCATTCCACTTGGTAAAGTCTTCTAAAGCAAAACCAGAAGTGGAGAGAACTGAGGTTACATTAAAAAAGGCAATACGCCAGGCCTTTTCATAGCTGTAGTCATTTTGTACCACTAAGGTCGCTGCAATCACTATGGAAATGGCTAGCGTAAAGAAGAAATAACCGCGAATTTGCTGGTCACGCCATGGTTTTAAGATATTGCCCGCTACTCCCGCAATAATCACCACAAAAGGACAACTAGATAAGAACATAAACACTGCCGCACTATACTGCACCAAAGGGCTCATACCATTCATCGAAGCATCGATAGGCATCATGCCGCCGGTGGCTACTGTACACATAGCGGTGTTAATGGCTAAGAACAAGTCCATACCACCTAAGATAAAAGAGGTAGTGCACAAAATTAAGGTGATGATATACCAGCCCAAAATCACTAAGGACATGGTCTTTACATGCGGAGTAAACTTGCTGCTGTTTTCAAAGGAAATGGACTCGGTTTTAAAGATATTCATACCACCAGTAGCCGCCTGGGGCAGCACCGCTACTGCGATCACCACGAAGCCAATACCCCCAAAGAGCTGTAAAATCGAGCGCCATAACAGTACGGCCTGGGGTCTACTATCGAGATGGGTAATGGTGGTAGCTCCGGTAGTCGAAAGTGCTGAAGCTGACTCAAAAATCGCCCCCGCATAATCAACATCAGGAAGTTCAAAGTAAATCGGAATGGCACTAATGAGGGCAATGCAGATCCACATCGAAGTAGTAAACAAAAAGAGCTCACGAATAGTTAAGCTCTCATGGGCGCGACATTTACCAATGAGGCTGATAATTTTGCCGCTACATAAACTAATACCGCTCATCAGCGCAAAGCTCACCACACCATCAGTATGGGTAATCGCGGCATAACAAGTAGGAATTAGTCCCGCCACAGCCAAAGCCATCAGCACCGGCCCTAGAATGCGGGCGACAGCAAAAAGATTAATGACCATAACGACCTTTCTAATTTACCTTATGTTCTGCAGCAAAGCAGCACCAGCTAAGCTACTAGCCTAGCTACTAGGTTTGGCTACCAGTCTGGCTACTAGCTTGGCTACCAGCCTGGCTACTAGCTTAGCTACCAGTTGAGCGACCTCTTGGCTACTAGTTTAGCTACCTCTTGGCAAGGTGCAGTTTAAAAAGCTCAAACTGCTGCACCCACTTAAGTGGCTGAAACAACCTACAAAGCTGAGGCGTTTAGGCAATTTAAGAAGCTTCAGCGTTATCAACTACAGCCCCTGCATAAACAGTATAAACTGCACAAACAGCCTAAGCCGTATAAACAGCATCCCAGTTGTGCCTTTAAAAAGTTAAGCTACCAGAGCTAACACACATTTGGAGCACTAGCGCCCCATTTGGCTTAGATCATGTCCTCTTTATTCGCTCTATCCTCATGTTTATAATCTTAGCAACCTAATTTTACCGAGCTCTTCTCCGTGTTTATATTGGTAAGAGCACTTCATAAAAAGCACCCCCTCGCCCAATCTCGGCTGATGTGGCATACACTAAGATATTTAGCTTTTGCTAGCATGATTTAGCCTAAGCGAGGCTAAGTTATCCTGCTCTAGGCTAAGTTATCCTGCTCTAGGCTAAGTTATCCTGCTCTAGGCTAAGTTATCCT
>Cebus_capucinus_imitator_PRJNA485217_SSR093__coassemble_681_pt1 | contig 11726 bp, 5 predicted proteins | sample Cebus_capucinus_imitator_PRJNA485217_SSR093__metabat2_low_PE_002 | metagenome-assembled genome bin Cebus_capucinus_imitator_PRJNA485217_SSR093 | reverse complement strand
ATTTCTTTTTAGCCAAATAGTATGGCTATTAGTGTATTTTTTAGATTGGGGTTAGAGGTTCCTAACGAATGGTGGGCCAAAATTTTTTCAATATTCTCTTGACCCCGTCAAGAGTGGTATGTTTGTGGGGGTATCGTGGTATATAGGCGGAGGCAAAGAAAAAGGCGCGTTATGCGCCTTTTTTATTTCTGATTGAATTCAATTGATAGGGATGACTCATAGAGGATGATAAGTTCTCAGCCTCATTGGCATCAAGGAGAGCACACTGCGCGCGCGTAGCGCCACACACGCAACCAGGAGTGCGAAGTCTGGTATGCTGACAGGGCTTTCCGGAGAAATTTATGGCGCGCTCTGGTGCTCAGGGACAGATACACTGAGCATGCTATGCCCATAGTGCTATGCCCATAGTGCTATGCCCATAGTGCTATGCCCATAGTGCTTTTGTTAGGTTAGCTTTAGTCTTGCTTTTCGAGTAAGCGCTGGTGGAGCTTCTGTAACACTGGAATAGCTTCGGCTTCAGAGACTAAGAAGCAGAGGTTGTGGCTCGAAGCACCGTAGCAGATCATGCGCACAGCATAATCATCGATAGCTGAGAAGACTTCATCGGTGATATGAGCGGTACGGGCCATGTTGTTACCAATGACTGCTACTAAAGCTAAGCCATGTTCGACCTTAACGTGGCAGAACTCACGTAAATCGTGGAGTAAAGCCTCGGGGAGCGAAGAAATACCGGAGGTCTGAGTGCCGGCATCTAAGGTAATAGCAATAGATACTTCGGAGGTTGAGACAAGGTCAACCGAGAGGTTGTATTTAGCAAAGATAGTGAATACTTGGGCTAAGAAGCCGGTGGCTCCGATCATCTTAGGGGAAGAGAGCACGATCAGAGTCTGGTTCTTACGTAAAGCGACGGCGCGGAAAGATGGGGCATACTCGGTAGTTGGACGTACCCAGGTACCGCCTTTTTCTGGCTCTTTGCTCGAACCCACATAAACTGGGATGTCACAGCGTACGGCTGGGACTAAGGTCGATGGGTGGAGAATCTTGGCACCAAAGGTAGCCATTTCCGCAGCTTCCAGATAGGTAAGCTCGTTAATTGGCTTAGCGGCATCAACTAAGCGTGGATCAGTGGTATAGACACCTGGAACATCAGTCCAAATAGAAATAGTCTTAGCGTGATAGGACTCACCTAATAAAGCAGCCGAGTAATCGGAACCACCACGACCTAAAGTAGTGGTTTGGCCATCAGTATCGGCACCGATAAAGCCTTGGGTCACGATAATAGTGTTGCCATCTAATTGAGGGAGTAAGATCTGCTTGGTTAAGGTAGCGATAACTTCAACTAAAGGACTAGCTTTACCAAAGTTGGAGTTAGTGCGCATGATCTGGCGTACGTCAAAACAGGTGGCAGCAAATCCCTGCTGCTTAAAGATCTCAGTAATGAGGTAGGAGGACATGAGCTCGCCATGGGACACCAGGCGGTCAGTAATCTTGTCGGTACGGGTCATCGAGGCTTGACGAGCTAAGTCGCGTACCACGGTGAGGTACTCTTTAATTACAGCCTCGTGCTTAGCACTATCAGGGAGCTTGCTGAAAATAGCTTGGTGAATCGCAAAAATCTTAGCAATAATTTCCTCACACTTGTCAGTGTCACAAGCGCCCGAGGCTAATTCTACTAAGAGGTTGGTGACACCCGCACAGGCGGACACTACGACCAGTTTAGTGTTAGGGTTATCAGTGACAACCTTAACGCACTTGCTCATAGAGTCGTAATCTGCTACTGAGGTACCACCAAATTTTGCGATATCAAGATTTTGCATATAACTAACTCTGCCAATAATACTAAGATTTGTCCCACCACGCGCCTGGAGCAGGTCGCTCTCTACGCTTATAGCGGCGCATGCTCAGCTAAGGGTAGTGAGGCATGCTTAGGTTGACCTATATGGTTGTGAATGTTGTTAAGTGCACCTAGTGCTAGAGAAAAATGCTAGGAAAAACTAGCTCTTTGTCTCGCTTGGCCAGGAGTCCTGTTTTTGACAGGGGCTCTGTTTTTGACAGGAGCGATGCTGCCATTGCAGAGTCCTGCTGCTGTAGCGGAGTTTTTTCTGGTGCTTAACCTGCCTAGGTTAGGCTTTTACTAGCTTTTGTCAGCTTGTTTATGTTGTTTTTGCTTGGAACTTAACACTAATAGCCTCTTTTGCTTGAGGCGGTCATACAGGTCGCTAGCTTTAATCCACTCTCCTTTGCGATAAAGAGGCGGACAGCTTTATTCTGGGTTTGGAAGCTGCAAGCTGTGCGCTCTGTTGTGCGCGTTGCTATGCCACATGGAGCACGTATATCTGCGCTTACTTCTCTTCTAAAACTGAGAAAATAGCTGTATTGCATATTAGGCGGGCCTTACTGTCCTTTGCAAGCGTCGCGCGTGTGTGCACTTTTATTGCGCAAAACTGCCCATACTGCCCTATCTTCCCAATAGACCTAGCTTAGGCGTGAAAAAGTGTTATAAATCATAGGTATCTAGGGAAAAATGGATATACGGTTGCCTGAGAGTCGCCCCTGTAAGTGCACTATGATAGCTCAATTGTGAGCAATGTGCTTTTTTCGGTGCTTGTTAATGGTGCGAAAAAGGCAAATATAGTTCACAGAAATAGTTATATTTTTCTAACTGTGCACTATTAGCGCCCGTTCCCACACTCTTGTGTTCCCTCTCCCTTATTCTCACTATCCTTGTGTTCTCTCAATCTTTGTCCCCACAAACTTGCCCCTTGCTTGTATCTTGCTTGTCCCTTGCTTGCTCTTTGCTTGTCCCTTGCTTGCTCTTTGCTTGTCCACGGCAGCCAGCACTTTCTTTCGCTCACGTAAATGAGCTAACTCACATAAATGAGCTAACTCACGTAAATTAGCTCTTTCTCCTTAATTTGCTGCAGGCGTTTAGTTGCTGCTTCGCCTGCTGTAGCTCATCGTTTTAAGCGCATTTTGCCTCTTATCGAGCTTATCGTCTTGCTCTCCTTTAATCACTTGTTTGCGCTTATCCTCTTGTCCTGGCGCAGCTGCTGACTTGCTCACGTATGTTTGCCAGAGAAAGAGCTAAGGGGTGACTTAAGCGTAGCCTTATGGGTACTAGAGGAAAGTGGGTAAGATTGGTATGCAGTAACAGCGTCAGCCTTATCGGTAGCCTTGTTGCTTTTTATGGCCATCGTTAGACATGAGGGAGGCTGGGGGCGTGGTTACGCTCTAGACAAGATAGGGAGTAGGGGCAAAGCATTATGGTTTAATGCAGTAGAGGCTAATGCTGTGGGCCAAAGCAGTGGTAGTCACAGCATGATGGTCTAAAGCAAAGATAGTCTCATGTTTTAGGAGAGAGTCACTGTTTAAGTGGTAGCCCCATGTTTTTGGCGAAAGTCACTGTTTAAGTGGTAGCCCCATGTTTTTGGCGAAAGCCACTGTTTAAGTGGTAGCCCCATGTTTTTGGCGAAAGCCACTGTTTAAGTGGTAGCTCCATGTTTAAGTAAGAAGAGAGCCTTGAGGTGGAGGTAATTTGTTCCTAAATAAGCTAGGTGGGACGATGACTTTGGTACAGAGCGTGAGTTCTAGCGGAGCTGGAGTTTGAGACATAGCTTGGCTATAGCTTTAGCCCTAGCGTAAGTCATAGTTTGAGCCATAGCTTGAGCCCTGGCAGATAAGGAGAGATATAGCGTGAGAAAGAGGGGCGGCCATGGGGGGTAGAGGGGAACAAATGTACTAAGTTTAGCTGGGGATGGCATGTAGCTTGTGCTGCTACTTAGCTAAGGCAGGTAGCGTCAGCCCCTTGTTACTACATTGTTACGTTACCCTTTTGCGCTATGACCCTGTTACCCCATTACCCTTTGCATCTTAAAGAGCTGGTTTATGACATTAGCTGGTTTATTACGAGCCGGGGCGTGGAGATCGTGTCTCTAGGGGTAAAAGGGATTATGGTTACTTAACTACGCTAAGTTTAGCCCTGGGGTGGTGTCGACCGGGAGAAACAGGTGCTATTTTCTGATGTTGGAGCTAGCTTAGGATCTGGTGCCGATACTGCTGTCTGGTTCGTTGTTACTGACACATGAGTCTCAGAGGCAGCGCCGGCGGCAGCGCCCTCTGGAGCAGCAGGGGTATCAGCTGGAGCAGCGGACGCAGCAGCGCTAGTGGCATCAGCTGGAGCAGTGGACGCGGTACCAGCTGCGGCAGCAGGGGCGTCAGCAAACTCGTAGCAAGGCTTGTATTCTTTTTGGGAGAGCAAGATACGTCCTTGAGCGATAAAGTCGGTGAGGAGCTTACCCATGTTGGAGATAATGTTTTGATCACCATGGAGCTTGAATGGGCCTTTCTCCTGTACTTGATGAATACCGTATTCTTTAACATTACCCGAGACAATGCCAGAGAAAGCGCGGCGGAGATTAGCTGCTAAGAGATAAGGCTCTTGGTCTTTAGAGAGGTTGAGCGCCGCCATGTTTTCATGGGTGACATCAAAAGGACATTGCAATTCATTAGGAATGATCAGCGACCAGTTATAGCAATAGGACTCATGAATGAGAGTGCGATGGGCCAAAATGGTCTCTAAGCCTGCCGATACACTATCAGCTACTTGGTCAGCATCATTAATAATGATCTGGTAATGGCGGGTAATCTCTTCACCAAAGCAATGAATCAAGAAGTTATTAATTGCCTCAAAGTAAGGACGGCTATTCTCATTACCAGTGAGAATGAGCGGAATAGGGTTATGGCGATTATCGTGGCAGAGCTTGATGCCTAAGATATAGAGCAATTCCTCAGCTGTACCAGGGCCACCAGGGAACACCAGTAAAACATGGCCTAAGCGGACAAAAGCTTCGAGACGCTTCTCAATATCAGGCATGATAACGAGATTAGAGACAAAAGGATTAGGTGGCTCAGCGGCAATAATAGATGGTTCAGTAAGACCGATACGCTCACAGTTATGAGCATTATCTTGGAGCGCTTGTCCCTCTAAGCAACCACGCATAGGAGCTTCCATGATGCCAGGGCCACAGCCGGTGCAAATATCAACTCCCCGTAAACCTAAGGCCCGTCCTACTTTATAGGCATAAGCATACTCTTCTTGCGGAATAGAGTGGCCGCCCCAGCAGACCGCGACGTTAGGGACGCTATCGGCTTTAACCGCAGTAGCAGTACGGAGAATATGGAAAATCTCATTAGTAATGAGCGCTCCATGCTCTTTTTTATTAAGACAAGGGTCGAGCTCAGCGACATAGTCATGTAAGGTGCGAAATTGCACAATGTCGCGTAAGACCGAGTAGAGATGCTTTTGCAGAGTCTTAATGACCTTGCCATTAACAATGGCGGAAGATGGGGGATTAATAAGCTCTAATTTGAGGCCGCGCTCATTGCGCACCACATCAATCTCAAAGTTCTGGTAGTTATCTAATAACTCTTTGGAGTTATCAGTAAGATTACCGCTATTGAGCACAGCTAAAGAGCAGTTGCGGTAGAGATCATAGAGCTCACCCCGCGATTTGAGCGAAATGCGATCAGCTTCAATTTGCGTTAGTAAAGCCATGGCTCCAGAGGGCCATACTACTTGAATTCCCATAGAATCCTTTCTCCTCTCTCTACGACAGCAGCTTACGCCAGAGCGTTATCAGACCATTACGCCATGATGGCATCACGCTATGACGTTGTTACGTAACTCTGCCCTGATGGCATCATACCGTTATGACAGGATGGCACTCCGCCATGACGCTATGACGTAATGTAGCTGCACTATCTGTACTAGCCTGCACCGCCGGCCTCTGGCACCACTAGCGGTATGAGCGCCGCATATGCCAAGTTAATCTGACGAAACGTCAAGTCTAAATAGCGCCCTTACTCGCAGCTCTACAGTTTGTGCTGCAAGGTCTCAGTTTGCGTTGCATGGGCATATCAGGCCAGGAGCTACCTAGGCTATGCCTTGGTAAGCCAGCATTTGCTATGCTAGAACAGGTATAGCCTGAGGTTTACTCTAGCATTCTCAGCGCTTCTTATCCCATCTTACCTAACAATTATCAAGCATAGAGGCGAAATTAATAAAATATGTGCAAAGTTTGCACTAGACGCAAAAAATTACAGCACTATTCTGACAAAAAGTGAGCTTTTGTTAGTAAGCAGGAGGGAGATAGGATTTTGGCATTATCTGACTGTAGCCATGGTTAGGTTTAGTCTAGATCTAGAGTTGAATTTAGAGCCGGGAGAGAGTAGAGGGAAACAAAGGGGACGCTTGGACGGTATATGGTGCTCATTCTATATAGAAGCAGAGATAGGTATAGCTTGCTTTGGTAATCTTGCTTTGGCAATGACAAACAAGGCATTTATTTCACGATAGATAAGCCTGTTTCTGCTCCACTAACATCTTACAAAGTAAATATAAGATGCTGTGGTGGGGTAATGGTTACGGCTTATCTATAGGAAAAATCGATGCTGAGATCCATCAGAGATTAAATGTTGTAAATCTGATTGCCATAGCAAGTATAGCCAGGTGTGGTACTAGGTCTGACTTCCAGTCTAGCAACTGAACTAAGCCTGATTTCCAGTCTAGCAGCTGAACTAGCCTGACTTCTGGGAAAAGAGTATGAAACTAGCCCTGGTTTCTAGGAAAATAGTAGGTTACTAAGCCTGGCTAGCGCCGGTGCAGAACCGGACTAGCTTAGGGGCAAGGCAGAAGCGTGATTTATTGGCGGGGAGTACGAATAGGCTCGTCAAAGCTCTTGGCATTAGAGCGTACTGGCGAGATATCGATACCGCCACGGCGGGTAAAGCAAGCAGTCACCGTAAGCTCATTAGGCTTTAAGTGATGCATGATATCGGAAAAGATCCGCTCAACACATTGCTCGTGGAAGCCCTGATGGCGGCGATAGGAAATGAGATAGGCTAAGAGAGATTGGTGGTCAATTTGCTCACCACTGTAGCTAATTTCGACACTGGCATAGTCAGGCTGACCGGTCACCGGACAACGGGAGCGAAAGATATTAGTAGAGACGCTCTCACTTACCTCTTTGGCTTTATTAGCTAACTTTAAGAGGTTTGGCTCAATCATAAAGCACTTAAAGCGTGCTTCTTTCATCTCGGGCTCATTTTCTAAGAGATGGCTATCAAAGGCGACAATAGGCATGGCCTTGGTGCCAATAGGGTAGAGTTTGACCTCCACTTGCGTATCTAAGAGGTCGGAGAGGTCATGGTTAATGACAGATGCTACTTCGCTCGTGCTTGCAAAAATAGTTTGGCAAAAAGAACCTAAATAGAGCTTGAGGCTTTTTGATTCCACAATGTAAGGCGAAGAGCAAGGAATCTTTAAGGTCGCTAAAAAGCATTGTGGGAGGCCATTAGGAGCTAAGTAGGTAAGCTCATAAATACGCCAGAGGTCATAGCCTTGAAAAGGGGCTAAAGCTAAAGAGCTGCGTCCTTGATTACGGGCGATCGGAAACAACACTGCAGGATTATATTCTTCACTATAGTTGGTGTGTTGTCCCAGTAACAGCTGTGGTGAACTCATTTCATTCTCCTTAAAGCGCTAAGTAGTCAGCAAGCAAGCCGCCACCAAACCAATTAACCAAAGCACGCCGCGCTCTGTAGTCCTCGCAGCACCGCGCTCTGTAGTCCTAGCTTCGCCGCGCCCTATATCCCCACTGCGCCTCTGCTCTCCGCATTGCTTCACCTCTAAGACGTAGCCCGAAGCTATACCTTGTTCCGCCTCTCAACGTCCCAACAGTAGCAGTGGCCCCGTCCTCTTGCCTCTCGCTTAAGCATGGAGCCTAGAGATATAGTGGCCACGAGCTAAAGTAGCCACGAACTAAAGTGGCTACGAACTAAAGTAGCCACGAGCTAAAGTAACCACGAGCTAAAGTAACCACGGGATAAAGTGGTCAGGTAAGTGCCCAGCAAGTAAGTTCCTACAAGATAAAGGAGCATAGAGAGCAAGCCTGTCTCATCCTATCATAGCTGTGAGGCTACCTGGAGTTTGCCCCTCTCTTAGGCAAAGAGATAAGAGCGTAAAGCTGTCTTAAAGTTAGGTTTATCTAAAGTGAGATTTACCTAAAGTTAGTTTGATTTGAAGTGAGGCCTATTTTAAACCGAGCCTAGAGCCAAGAGTGACTACTTAAAGCTAGGGCTCTTCCTCAAGTATATCCAACTTACAAGTTGGGACTACTTCCTAAAGTCGAGGCTATTTTCTAAAGTCGAGGGCACTTCCTAAAGTCGGAACCACTTGAAGTCAGCAATACCTCAAGTAAGTTCTGCTCTTTGCTCCAAGCTGGTTCTTACTACACTCTAGCGGTGTAGCTTCTTGTTAGCATCCTCTTAGCATCAGTTGAATCTTTGGTGAGCTTCTTATTTTTATCTGGTGGTAGGTTTATCTTGCAGGCTTTGCTGCTGGGGGCTAGGCCAGTGCTAAGTACTTAGGCCTTGCAAAGCTAACTTTATAAGTCGCCAAAATGTGCCCCTAAAATTGAGAGAGTCACTAGGGCTGCAGTTTCCGTGCGTAAGATACGCGGTCCCAGGCTCACGCCTATAAAGCCGGCGCTAGCTGCTTTAGCAATTTCGCTAGCACTTAAACCTCCTTCAGGGCCAATGAGTAAACGATAGTGCCCCGTCGATGGCAGGGTAGTGACTTTATGAGTAGCTAAAGGGTCGAGGGTCAGATTAATAAAGTGCGGAGCGGCACTGCCAGCATTATCTGGGGAGGCCGCATCTGCGGGGGCGGCACTTACTGTAGCCGCAGTAGTTTCGCTTGCTGTAGTCGCGTTAGCCGTGCTGACTGCAGCTGCTGGGGCAGGGGCAGATGGCGCTAATTGATTGAGATAGCTATCTAGAGAAATGAGGGGCGTGACTTCAGGGATAACATTACGTCCACATTGCTCACAGGCACTAATAGCGATTTTTTGGTAGCTCTCAATCTTTTTCTGGGCCCGGGCTGGATCAAGCTTTACCCCACAGCGCTCTGAGGTAAGCGGGACAATCTTACTAATACCAAGCTCTACCGCCTTTTGGATAGTAAAATCCATACGGTCGCCGCGACTAATGACTTGTAAGAGTTCTACCGTCAGAGGACTCTCGCGCTTAATCTCAAGTTTTTCCTCAAGGCGCACACTAGTGCTTTTGCCCACGTTATCAATGGTGGCTAAAAACTCAGTACCCGCCCCATCAAAGACTCTAAGCTGTGCTCCAATCTGGAGGCGTAATACTTTAGCTACATGATGTCCCCCAAAGTCATCTAAAGTAATGACCTCAGACACAGTTGCTTGAGGACTAAGCTTTGGTTCATAAATACGGGGAATACGCATGCTCTGTTCTCACAAGTATCTTGATAAAGGCTCGTAGCTAGTGCCCGTTGCTAGTGCCCGTTGCTAGTGCCCGTTGCTAGTGCTAGTAGCTAGCGGCGCGCAGCATAAGGCATAGGGTATATAGCTTATGGTATAGGGCATAAGGCATAGAGGATAAAGCTCCCCCTTAGCTTAAGCTTTAGTCCCGCGTGGCATTGCGCCTCGTTTGACAGCACCTACGTATGTTACGCTCACATATGCGTTCACGCATGCTGCACGCACCGCGCGGCCTATCAGGGCTGCACTCACAGCAGCACGCACTGCTGTGCCCTTGCATGCTGCCCGCACCGTGCGGCTTATCAGTGCTGTACTCGCAGCTGCAATCACTGCAGCGCCCACCGTGTGCACTTCTCAGCGTTATGCTAGCCCTAGCTTCGCGCCGGTTGCGCTATGTCTAATTAAGCTGAAGCTAATCCTGAGCCATATTAAGCTTAAGCTAATCCTGAGCCATATTGAGCTCAAGCTTATAGATGAGTCTTTAGCTAGCCTATAGCTAAGCCTTTAACTAGTCTATAGCTAACCTCTAACTATGCTTTAGTTAGGTTTGAGCCTCTAGCCAGGACTAAGCTATTGCTACAGCTTGCAGCTGGCGGTGACAAAAGGATTATCATGGCCCTCTTCTTTGGTAATGAGGCGGTTACGCTCGCATTCTTGGGGCTTAGCTGGGAAGAGTTTATTCCAGGCCTCATAGAGCTTACGCTGCTGGGGAGCTAACCTAATGTTGTATTGCTCTGCCATATAGAGATAGGTACGAGCAATAATACCGCGAGCATGCTGTGGGGGCTGCACTTGGCGATTCTTAAAGTCCACGATAATGGCACACTGACCGTATTGGTTGGGTTGGCCATTCCAATCGGTAAATTGGAAGTTAGCGCGGTCGCCATTAACTTCACCCACACTAGGGAAGAGGTTATGCAGGTCGCCCTCCATCTTGGCAAAATTAGTATCAGACTCGCAGTTTTTGCGTCCACCATTTTGCCAGCACTTCAGCTGGTGGCCAAATTCCCAGGCCGGCATCACATGCTCAACCTCGATTCTTTGGGCGCGATTAGCATTTTTGCGCACCTGATAGCCACAGCTTTTTAGGTCAACGGTCCAGCGTACTTTCTTTTTGCTAAAGGTGTAGTCAATAGGACAGCTACAGTAGAGCGTGGAGGTATTACCAAGCTCAGACGATTGCTTCTCTAAAGTGGCGTAAATCTTAGGGAGTACCTTTTTAGCTTGGGCAAAAGATTCTAAAGCATAGCTAGGGGTACTCAAGGTGCCTAAGATTAAAGCAGTAGTGACACCGAGCATACCTACCACTTTACTAAACTTAGTCAATTTTGCCTCCACAGTGTATTTTTTAAGAAAACCAGGCAGAAATAGCGCGAGCGTCCACTGGCGCCCGGCAATCTGTTGCTGCCGTCTGTTACCACATTCTGTTGTTGCCGTCTGTTACCACAGCCTGTTACCACAGTCTGTTGCTGCCGCCGTTGCCGCAGCCGTTACCACAGTCTGTTGCCGCCGCTAGGAGTCATGTGCTTAGCCATGTGCTTAGTCATGCTTGCATTTATGCTTTTAGCCATGCTGTTAGTTCTGTTCTTAGCGCTGCGCCCAGTAGCGCTACGAGGGCGCTCGTTGCTGGGCGGCGGTGACTTTTGTTGTTGCGCTTGAGTTGACGCTTGTGCATCCTGTCTATGGCTGCACTTGCTGCTGGATCTGATATTAGTAGCACGACATGTGCTGTACTTGGTCCCAGAATAGGCCTACGTCTCTTCCTATCTCCACCTGCGTTTATTGCTAGTCTATTCTATGTTTATGTCTAGCCGTAGCAGTGTTTATTCCTACTATTCCTATTTCCAGGATAGCCAGAAGCTTTACTAGAGGCCTTACAAGAGGCGTTTCCTTGAGGTGCTTACTAGAAACTCTTGCTAGAGGTGCTTGCTCTTGGAGCTGCTTTGCGGAAATTACCTTAGTACTGGCTTAGCAGATGGCGTTACCTAGTTAAGTCTAGAGTGAGCGCTGATAGGATAATTATCTGCGCTAATGATAACAGCATCAGAGCTGATAACCTATCTTCTTGCACTTCATTTACTAATCTTAGTAAGGCAAGAGGGTATGACGTATTTTTGTAGCACGGTCATGCTCGTAGCAGCGCCGGCGGGGGCTCGTTATGCGTTATAGGCGGTTTTCCTGCAAAAGTGGACCTGACTGGAGCCTGGGTTATGGCCCGGGGGAATCCTCGGATAGAATCTGGGGGACACCTTGTGTACTTGCTTTGGTAATAAGATTGGCAACATTTAATCTTGGACGGGCTTAAACATTGATTTTTCCTATAGACAAACCGTAATCATTACCACGCCTAAGTACCGTAAATTTACTTTGTAAGATGTTGAA
>Cebus_capucinus_imitator_PRJNA485217_SSR093__coassemble_671_pt1 | contig 12027 bp, 8 predicted proteins | sample Cebus_capucinus_imitator_PRJNA485217_SSR093__metabat2_low_PE_002 | metagenome-assembled genome bin Cebus_capucinus_imitator_PRJNA485217_SSR093 | reverse complement strand
ATTGGTATCGTTGAAAATTACCTAATCGCCTGAATTTCATGTGATTTAAAGATGCAAAGGTAGCTTAGGCTACTACTGAGCATATCTCATGGCTGAATAATGCCACTTCCAAAAACTCGGTCCATGTGTGTAGGAAGAGATCATTAGCTTGGTTGGAGGTTAGGGGGGGTGTGATGCCGGAACTTTATTGGAGAGAGGGGAGAGGGCGAACAGGCTTGCTAAGCGGGGACAAAAAAGCCCGACTTAGATACTAAGTCAGGCTCTTGAGCAAGCTTTAGCTGTTATGTAGCAAAGCTCTAGCTAGTTTAGCTAAGCTTGCGCTGGTTTAGCAAAGCTTGAGCTTTTTGTAGCTTGGGGGGCGCAGGCACTAATTAGCTCTTTTTGCCTTTGCCTTTGTTGGCCTTGCCATTTTTACCCTCGCTTTTAGCTTCAGCCTTAGCTTCGGTTTTGACGGGAGCTTTAGTTTCAGCCTTAGCCGGGGTGGCAGCTGGAGCTGGGGCAACAGCACTATTAGCTGGCTTTGGGCTAGCTACTGCGCTAGCTGGAGTCCCCGCGCTAGCTGGAGTCCCCGCGCTAGCTGGAGCTAAAGTAGAGCTAACACCAGTGGCCCCTTGCTTTTGCATGTCTTCTAACATGTGCTCTAAGTAGTGAATCGAAGCACCACCCTTTAATTCCACTGGGTCACGCAGTAATTGCTTGTGGAGTGGAATATTGGTCTTGATGCCGTCGATAATCATCTCATCTAAGGCCTCATAGGCGCGCGACATGGCTAACTCACGGGTATCATCGTGGACGATGAGCTTACCTACTAAGGAGTCATAGTTAGGTGGAACCACATAGGTTTCGTAGATATGCGAATCCCAACGTACACCAGGACCACCTGGAATGTGGAGGCGATTAATGCGACCAGGACTTGGAATAAAGGTCTTAGGATCTTCGGCATTAATACGGCACTCAAAGGCGTGGCCACGCAGCTTGATATCTTCTTGTTTAAAGGAGAGAGGTTCACCCGAGCAAATCGAGATCATCTCACGCACCAAGTCGATACCGGTGATCATCTCGGTGATAGGGTGTTCCACTTGGATACGGGTATTGACTTCGATAAAGAAGAATTGGCCATTCTCGTAGAGGAACTCGAAAGTACCGGCGCCGCGATAGCCAATATCGATACAGGCTTTAACGCAAGCAGAGCCAATCTTTTCTCGTTGCTCTTGAGTAATAAATGGGGCGGGAGCTTCTTCAAGCACCTTTTGGTTACGGCGTTGAATCGAGCAATCACGCTCGCCTAAGTAGACGGCATGACCCTTACCATCGGACATGAGCTGGAATTCGATATGGCGAGGATTCTCTAAGAACTTCTCCATATACACAGCTGGATTATTAAAGAACATGTCCGCTTCGCGACGGGTTAAGTTAATCGCATCTTCTAATTCCGCATCGGAACGCACGACACGCATACCGCGACCACCACCGCCACCGGCGGCTTTGATGATAATAGGGTAGCCGATTTGGTTAGCTAATTTCTTATTTTCGGTAATATCGTCGCTTAAGGCGCCCTCCGAGCCTGGTACACATGGTACGCCTGCTCTTTTCATCGCGCGCTTGGCCGATACCTTATCGCCTAATAAACGAATAGTGTCAGCATTAGGGCCGATAAAGATAAAGCCAGATTTTTCGACCATCTCGGCAAAATTGGCATTTTCCGAGAGGAAACCATAGCCAGGATGGATAGCACTAGCGCCGGTAGCTTCTGCGGCGGCGATAATGGATGGAATATTGAGGTAAGAGTCTTTAGCGGCAGCAGGTCCAATACAAATCGACTCATCAGCGAGCTTAACGTGCATAAGATCGCGGTCGACATTGGAGTGGACGGCAACCGTCTTTAACCCCAATTGGCGGCATGCACGCAAGACGCGCAAGGCAATTTCACCGCGATTGGCAATGACCACCTTCTCTATTTGCATGACTTTAGTTTCCCAGAGTTAAATTACAACAAAGTGCTGACCGCACCCTGGTGCTATGGTTTGCTGAGCGCTGGAGCTCTTAGCTTTAGTCTCAAAGAGGCTAAAGCTTAGCTGAGGCTAGTGCCTTCACTGAGGCTATGCCTTAGCTGAGGCTAGTATCCTCACTGAGGCTATGCCTTAGCTGAGGCTAGTGCCTTCACTGAGGCTATGCCTTAGCTGAGGCTAGTGCCTTCACTGAGGCTAGCAGCTATTGCGTAGGCTCAGGGGCACAGCCCAGGCTCAGTATCCGCAGGTTCAGGGTTAATAGTGTAAGCATATAGGATTATAGGCATATCAGCTTATAGCTATAGAGGCTTAACGATATATAGGCTCGGTTAATCATCAGTATGGTCTTACTTACTGACTTACTAACTAACTTGCTTACTTACCCATCCGTACTACTAAGCTAGCAGTAGTGATGAGTTAGCTGCACTATCTAAGCTAGTAGTACTGGTTGGGGCTTCTCAAGGCTCGAGCTAGCAGTGCTTATGCCTCAGAGGAGTTTTGCTATAGCGCCTAAGTAAGCTTATAAGACCAATTCTTGAGCTAACCGGGAGCGGTTAAGCACTAGAGTTAAGCAAGAGTGGGGAAATTAGCTTAGCTTAAAAAGAAAGCATGACGCGCTTTGTATCCCTTATCTGTTTCCACCCTGATATCTCTATTAAGTAGAGAGCGCTTATCCAGGATTAAGTAGGCTGAAGCCATGGTGAGCCTGAAGCCATGGTGAGCCTGAAGCCATGGTGAGCCAGGCTTATAGTGACCCCAAGCTCATGGTGACCACATGGTTAGGAGATGGTGATTTTCTCATGAGCTCTCATGAAACCATCATGAGAATATGGCGCTCTTTATCATGAGGCTATCATGACCTCTCATGAAACCATCATTACGCCATCATAAGGCTATTTTGTGGCCATAGTCCTGGGCTTGCTCATAGCGAGAGCGCTTTATGCCCTAGAGAGAGGCAAGCGCGCCTTAATGAGAATTATTTTGGCTCAACTTTAAAGAAGAGCCTGCTATGAGTTAGCTTGTAGCAAATGATATAAGGGGGAGAGCTTGCTCAACTCCACATATCTACCGAGGTTTATCTAGTGTAAGTAACCTGGAAAGGTTAATAAGTACTAGTAAAAGCGACCCCTGTAGAGGTGGGAGGCAACCCTGAGTCTATTCAAACTCAAATATAGGTTGGTCATATTCAACCGTCGAGCCATTTTCGACCAGGATCTTCTTAATGACACCGGAGCGGTCGGCGGCGATTTGGTTGATCATCTTCATCGCTTCCACAATGCAGATAGTGTCGCCCTCTTTAATCGAGTCACCTACTTCCACAAAAGGAGCGGTGGTTGGGCTGGCGGCACGGTAGAAAGTACCGACCATAGGTGAGCGCATAATCTTGCTAGAGTCGCTAGCTACAGGGGCTGCGCTAGGGGCTTCAGCTGCAGGAGCAGGAGCTGGGGCGAGAGCAGGGGCCACGCTAGGCTGAGCCTGAGGCACAGCAGCCATAGGTGGTAACGACGCATAGGACGCTGGAGCAGCTACTACTGGAGCAGGAGCTGGAGGAAGTGACGATTGACGGGAGATACGAATTTCTTCCTCGCCCTGCTTTAAATTGATCTCCGCGATATCAGAATGAGAAACGAGGTCGACCAATTTAGCGATCTTATGAATATCGATTTGCATGTAGAATCCAACAGTAAAGACCAAAGCTCAACTAAGTAAAAGCACCTATCTTAAGTTTCGTAGCCTGGCACTAGTTTTTCTAGCCACACATGTTATCCATGTGGATAAGGGCACCTAGCGATGTATCTGCTGATACACCGCGGAGCACCTGGAGATACCCCACAGAGCACCTGACGATGCAGCGGACGGCACACCCTGCGATGCCCCTCATGGAGCACCTGGCTATCGTTCTAGTTTGACACTAATCTTAGCTCTTAAGAGGCTTGGCTTTAGGGCAAGAGGCTTAGCTTGTTTGCCCAAAGCTTAGCTTGTTTACACAAAGTAAGCTTGTTTGCGCAAAGCTCAATTCTTCTGTCCCGAGCTAGGAAGACTCTCGCGATGCAGAGCGCGCGAGAAAAACTCTAGGCTTGCTTAGTAAGTTTAGGTCGTATGACCTTATCTTACCTGACAAGGATAGGGGGCTAATACTTTACTGTCACTTTGCTTAAGTAGCTCTTGTTCCAGGTAAAACCTGGTATTAGTCCAAGAAAGCCTATATCAAGATAGGGTTAGCCAGCAAAACTGGCATTTTGCTATTTTGCTAAGGCTGCCCTGGACTAAAGCCAGGGGTAGGTACAAACACCTACTTAAGCTGTTGAGCTGATAATGTCCTATGCGGCGTCCCTACTTTAGCTAAATTTTGCTTAAGCTTTGCTGAAGTCTTTTTCAGCGCTGCTTAAGACTTACTTAAGCTTTGCTGAAGTCTTGTTTCAGGTCTGCTTAAGACTTACTTAAGCTTTGCTGAAGTCTTGTTTCAGCGCTGCTTAAGACTTGCTTAAGGTTAGCTGAAGCTTTGCTTCAGATAGGCTTAGGCAAAACTTATAAAGTAGGGCTAAGCTAAGCTTGGCTACTCTTTCCACTAACCAACACTGGTAGCACCACCTTGTTGGCTCAGCTTGGTTAGGTTAACAGTGTTGTTCCCACCTGGGGGTAAACATTGTTGACGCAACTGCTTGACGCAACTGCTTGGCTCAACAGGGGGTGCTTACCTGGGTTTGCTCACAGTGAGAGGGTAGCTAGCTTAAGCATAGGTACTAGGGCCAATGGCGTAACGCTTAGGATCAGGAGTGGTGCTTACCAGCTCCACCTCCTATGAGGAAGTAAGGCCTTAAGACTTTTAGAGCCTTAATGCTTTATGTCCTCATGTCTGTATATCCTCTTTGATGCTTGGCTCATATGGTTATGGGCTCAGGGGCACATGAGGAATAGCCTTACTAAGCAGCGCCTTAATTTGGCATTATTTAGATACTTGAGAGTTCAAGTAACGCACGGCTTTGTCTAAGGCATAGCTATAGCCGTCGAGGCCGAAGCCAACGATCACCCCCAATGCCTGGGCCGAGAGATAGGAGTGGTGACGGAACTCCTCACGGGCGTGGACATTGGAAATATGAATCTCAATGAAAGGGATGGCTACGGCTTTGAGCGCATCTAAGATAGCCACGCTGGTATGCGTATAAGCGCCAGCATTAATGAGGATAAAGTCGGTATTGCCAAAGGCTTGCTGAATCCTATCGACAATAGCGCCCTCGCTATTAGATTGGAAATGCTCTAACGCAACACCTAAAGATTGCGCTTGCTTTGTTAAGCGCTCGACTAGATCATTAAGATTGTCTTTACCATAGACTGATGGCTCGCGAATACCTAAAAAGTTTAGGTTAGGGCCATTGATGACCAGTACTTTGGCTGTTTGCACGTGCGCCTCCCACTATTCCTAAGTGCTCTAATTTTAGCAATAATTGAGCATTATTAGGGCTCTTTAACGCGTTTTTACCCCAAAATCAGGGAAAATTGTGGCGAAATTTACAAAATTTACAAAAAACCTGGGGCATCCGAGAGACAAGGCGAGCATTTTCTATCCTGCTTACAAGCAATTTATGTCTTGCTTATAAGCAAGTATGTATCTTATTTACTGCCTATCCGGTATATCTTAGCTACTACTTGCTTGCCCAAGGACACGCCTCGTGGGGCGTGTAGCTTGCTTCTTTACTAATGTAGTTTTGGCTGATGGGGGCTACTGTTTCCCTAACTTCTGCAGGTTGCAGTATTTTGCGCACTGGCCTGACGGTCTCCAGCAAAATTGCTATCTGCATATTTCAGTAGTTGGTTAAGTACCTTAATCATCAGGACACTAGCTAAGCATATGACAGCATGACCAGAAATAGCTAAAGGATTTTTAGCGGAGAAAGTGTCACTTACGTTGTCCTTATGCTTTAACGTGCCCATGCCTTGCTCAACGAGAATGTTATGGCCGTAAAGTTCTAACAGCTCCACTGCACTCCACTCGCGCTCAGTGTCAGTGGTTACGATAGCCATAAAAGACTCTTGGTTTAAGGTCTCGACAATCTTTGCTTCGTCTTTGACAATAGCGACATTGCTAGGCAATAAAACTCGCTCTACAGTTGCTTTTGCCAGATAAGCTTCTAACTTTTTAGGTACTGTTGGGCGACGTCCTTTAGGATTCTTCTTGACCTCAACATATTTAGAAGGCTCTACATTAGTTAATGTCAAACCATCTTGAGCAAGGTGCTGCTTCAGCCTGTTTAGTGCAGAGGTAAGGCCTTTTTTACTACAGCAACCGCGTCTCTTAAGATGGTTTAGCTGTTTGGTGTACCTCTGCATCGAGAGCTCTGCCTTGTAGTTAGCTCTTTTGCTAACATATTCATCATAGGTTTTACTACGGATTAACAGCACCGTTACCGCATGCCCACACCAGGTTTGCGCCTTTATTAACGCAGCACGAATATGCGCATGACCAGGTATTGGCTGTAAGTCTTGCTCATGCTCTTGTTGCAGTTTGCTAACTAAACCAGTGTTTGAGCACAGGCGAGTAATGATGTGTAGAGAGTTATCTCTGACAGCATTAACCAGGTTCTCGCTCGCCCCCGCTGCATCACAGACCAAGTATTTCAAGTTTTTATATAATCCCTTGAGCGTAGGTGCGGTACGACGGATTATCTCAGGGAAAGAACCAAGGTCATTCTTGTTGCCATCAAAGATAGCGAAAGCTAAGGGAAGACCAGAAGAATCATCGACAAACAAAGCTTCAACAATCTGAACACAGTCTTGCTTGTTATCTCTGGAGTAACCAAAGGTAAGCAGAACGCTCTGTAGCTTCTTTTGGGCCTCTGCCATTTCTTCGGAAGACCATAGTTTAAACAGTTCTTGTTGCAGCTGGTCATAGTTACTTGATGAGCTTGTATTCAGGTAGAAAGCACTTCCTTGATTATGATTAGCCATCTTCTTTTGCACAAAGCTACATAGAGCCAAGGACATCTCTTCGATTTGTTTAGTACAGGTGCTAATGTCGCCCAACATAGTAGCTAAGCTCTTACGTAGTTGCTTAGGCACCTCAACTTTAATACCAAATGAGGTAAAGATGGATTCTATCAGCTGATTGCCGATCGAGTGCTGTATCGCATTTAAGCCAGGAATTCTAGAGGCACAGTAAGCTGCAATGTAGATAACGATCAGCTGCCCATAGGAAAGCTTGCTTTTGCTTCTATTTTTGCCATAGAAGTCGTCCAAGAACACATCAAGTCTCATTGTTAATAAGAGATACATGTAAAGGACAAACATCCTGACGCAGATGACTTGCTTGTGGTCGTCAACGTTATCAGCCACCTCTTTCATGAGGTCTAGTGTATTAGCCTGAGCTGCTGCTTTAGTAAAATCTTTTGGGTCAGTCACGATGAGAGGTTGCGTTTGGGCAAAGCTTTGAGCTTTAGTGTTATGTTTACGTGCTGATTGCTTTTTAATTTTTTGCTGACGATTAGCCATCATATCCTCCATATGAATAGCTTAAATAACGGGTAATTTTAGCAGTAAACGAATAAAATACCCAAAATCTCATTGCCAAAGCAAGAACTAACGAACTCTCTTCTTATATGATGGCAAAAAAGCCGCTTAGTTCCCTTTCTTGTATCGTGGCCTGGTTCCCGCGCCTGTTGTATCTTTAGTATTTGGGGCCAGAGGATAGTCGCGCGCTTGCGCAAACAGAGCTGCTATTGTACTCGGATTAGGAGTAACTGCCATCTGCTTAGCCTTAGCTTACTATAAACTTATTTTAGTAATCCCTAAGAACATGCTTGTTTAAAGCCAGGTATAACCTATGACGCTACCTACCTTGAGCTTTATATGTGTTGCTATCGCTACCGTAAACTTGGTATGTACGCTACCTTGCGCTTGGTAGAAGCTTGGTTGTGCTGATGTTGGCCTGGTATAACTTGTACCTTTTATAGCTTTGGCTCTAGATAATCTTAGTTGTGCTGATGGTCAAGGAGCGCTAGGCGCCGGGAGGCTCTGAGCCTGGTGCTGACGGGCACTTGGATTTGTATCTGTATTATCTGGTTTTAGTGCTTATGCTCTCTTAGCTTAGCGCTTATACTCTCTTAGCTTAATGCTTATGCTCTCTTTGCCTGATCCTAGAGCAGCGCTCTTATAACTTATATCGCTAGACCTATTGCTATCCCTCTTGCTGTCGCTATTCTCTTTGCTCCCACTTAAAGCTATATGGCTATGGAACTAGGGTTGCCTATAACTCTGGTTTGAGGGTGGTAGGCATAAATTGTTACTTTGCCTTGAGGGTTGGATGTGGGTATTTTGGCTGTAACTAGAAAAAGGCGCTCAGGCTAGTCTTCTCTAGGGTGACGAGCGGCTTTTGTCTTAATTCTTTACCAAGCCTAATTACTCATAATTTATTTTGCGCATCTGTGGCTAAATTGTTAGTTTTTTCTCAAATTCTTGTGAAGCTCTGCACAAAGTAAGCAAAAATGAGTCATTTTTAGCAAAAAATCACCATAAAAGCCCTAAAGCGGCCATTCAAGTCTAGCCTATCTTAAAGCTCATCGTGCTCTTTTAGCCTATCCTCAATCGCGTTGCACTCTGATAGCCTATCTTAAACTGCATCGCGCTCTAATAGCCTATCTCACACCTTGCCCGCCAAACCAATACAGCTCAAAGCCTCTGCAATGGCTTTGCGTGATCTCTTCTGTGGCTTTGCTTAGGCTATGCTGGGGCTTTGTAATGGCTTTGCAAGGTCTCTGCAGGGACTATTCAGGGATTATCTTGGGCTTTACTCGGGCTCCTTTTCTAGGAGGTTCATCGCCTCTTCTTTTTACACTTTATCGTGCGGGGTGCGGTTTGGTCCTGCTACCGCGGCGTGGTACTTCTGCCTATATTCCGGTACACAATAAGCTTTGGATATAACCAGCCCCACTAGCCAAGGCTAGCCTGGCCTCGTAGCGGCTTGGCAATAAGGAAGTGGTTGTTGGGAATATGCGGTAGCGGCGAGCGGTGTTGCTTGTGGGGGTGATTGCTTGAGGCCTTGTTACAAGCTGGCGGCGATGCTTGTGGGTGGTGATAGTTAAGAGCAGCGAGGCCCGCAAGCCAGGCGGCATGGTGCTGGTGCTTACGTTTGAGAACTTACTTTTCGAAAGAGATGGTTTAAAGTGGTGGTAAGAGTTAGGGCAAGCGTGCACCAAATTAATACTTTGATTGGTGTCACATTTGCCACTTTAGTGCGTTGACATGGTGCAGAGGCAGCATCAGAGCAAAACTCTCGTAAGCATCAAAGCAAAGCTCACGTACCGAACCTTATGGTCTTCCTCAGGGAGCATCTTCCCTAAGTGAGGACGAGGTAAGCGCTTAAAAGTAGATGCTGCGACTTAGGTAAAGGCTTAGAGGTTTAAGCTAGATAGTACTTTTCTCCTCAAGCGGCAGGTGCGGCGGCATCATTAGTGGCATCGGTAGCAGCCTGGCTTAATCAAGTGGAGACAAATGGCAATAAAAGTGAGTTTTATGCACTTTCTTTCCTTGAGTGCGCGGGGCTTGCCTGTTATCATGTGCAAATCATATCACAGTATGACCGCTATCACATTAGCTGTGGATGTAGGATTTATGTACTGTGAGGGCAGAGGCTATTTTCTCTGCTTTATCGATGCTCCGGTTTAAACAGTTACAGGTGCTTTACGTCAGCGCCGGGACTTAGCAAAGAGCAAAGCACTAGAGCGTGCTCTCTCAATAGCAAGCTGCTTGAGCGTGTTCTCTCAAGAGCAAGCTTTTTCTAGGTACTGTTACTGTTGCTGTTTGATTCGTGGCCCGCTTCCTTTCTATCTAGAGACACTTAAGCTAAAAGTGGTTCTCAGTCTGAAGCGCCCTAAATAGCAAGAACTATCGGATATTTAAGATATTTCAGCCATGTCGGATATGTCGGATATATCAGCCACGTCAGATATGTCGGATATTTCAGATATATCAGGTGTGTATCTTGCGGGGCCCGGCTACAAGAGCCCTTCATGAGCTTGAGGATGACCTAATCTATGATGATCAACACTGCCAAGTCTATTGCCCAATACGATCCAGATCTTTATGCCGCTATTGCTGCGGAAAACAAGCGTCAGGAAGATCATATTGAGCTTATTGCTTCTGAAAACTACGCCAGCCGTTGTGTCATGGAGGCGCAGGGCTCGCAATTAACCAACAAGTATGCCGAGGGTTATCCTGGCAAGCGCTACTACGGTGGCTGTGAGTATGTCGATCAAGTCGAGCAATTAGCCATTGACCGTGCTTGCAAGCTCTTCAAGTGCGATTATGCTAATGTGCAGCCTCACGCAGGTTCCCAGGCTAATGCCGCTGCCTACATGGCTTTATGCAACCCAGGTGACACTATTTTAGGTTTATCCCTGGCCTCCGGTGGTCACTTAACCCACGGTGCTTCCGTGTCTTTCTCGGGCAAGATGTACCACAGTGTCCAGTACGGTGTAACCGAAGCTGGTGAGCTTGATTACGAAGATATCCGTCAAAAGGCTTTAGAGTGCAAGCCAAAGGTAATCGTGGGTGGTTTCTCCGCTTACTCCGGTATCGTTGATTGGAAGAAGCTCCGTGAGATTGCTGATGAAGTGGGGGCTTATCTCTTAGTAGATATGGCTCACGTTGCAGGCTTAATTGCTGCTGGTGTTTACCCAAGCCCAATCGATTATGCTCACGTGGTGACCTCTACTGCTCACAAGTCCTTAGGTGGTCCACGCTCGGGCTTTATCCTCTCGAACTGCCACGACCAAGATTTATACAAGCGACTTAACTCCGCTATCTTCCCAGGTAGCCAAGGTGGCCCATTAATGCACGTGATTGCTGCTAAGGCTATCGTCTTTAAGGAGGCTATGGAGCCTTGGTTCGTTGAGTACCAAAAGCAAGTCGTCGCTAATGCCCAGGCTATGTGCAAGGTGGTGATGGAGCGCGGCTATAAGGTTGTCTCGGGTGGTACCCACAATCACCTCTTCTTAATGGACTTCATTGGTCGCGAGATGACCGGTAAAGATGCTGAGGCCGCTTTAGGTAAGGCTAACATTACCGTAAATAAGAATGCTGTGCCTAATGACCCACGTAGCCCATTTGTGACTTCCGGTCTGCGTTTAGGTACCCCAGCTTGCACCCGTCGTGGTTTCAAGGAGGCTGAGGTCATTGAGTTAGCCAACATTATCTGTGATGTGCTCGATAACTACACCGATGAAAAGGTGATTGCCGAAGCTAAGGCTAAGGTCACTGCTCTCTGCGCTAAGTTCCCAGTCTACCAGGACTAAGCCTAGCGCGTGGCACTAAGCAAGCTATAGCTAAGTGCCTATCACGCTAAGTGCTTATCATGCTAAGCGCCTATCACGCAAAGCGCTCATTACGCAAAGCGCCTATCACGCAAAGCGCTCATTACGCAAAGCGCTCATCACGCAAAGCGCTGTCTTTGCAAATAGGTAAAGACAATAGGCGCTATCATGGACGCCCGTCCTTGCTTCTTAAGGGGAAGTGAGGAGGGGCGTTTTGCTTAGTGCAACGCGTATTGCCGCAGCATGCGCAGCACTCGCTCACTGCGCAGCATCCCGCCGCCGCGACTATTCGCGTCTGTCATCGCAAACTTCTATCCTTAGAGTTATCCACTGCTGCCAATATCCCCCTCTATCTTCATTTTCCCGGATCTATCTTTATTTGCAGTTGCTACCGCATCTCCGCTCTCACCGCATCTCCGCTCTCACCGCATCTCCGCTCTCACCGCATCTCCGCTCTTACCGTATCATGACTACTAATAGTGGCACTATGCTTGACTCTAGCAACCATGCTGCTACCCACATTGCTATGTGCTTTATGTTTGAGGCGGTTGAGTCCTCTTGAAGCTAGATAAGCTCTAACCCACATTGGTAAGAGTTGGTGGAGGTTGCATTTGCATTATCCAGCCATGAGATAAGCTAAGTAGGGGGGGCTGAGCTGCCTTTACATCTTTAAATCACATGAAATTCAGGCGATTAGGTAATTTTCAACGATA
>Cebus_capucinus_imitator_PRJNA485217_SSR093__coassemble_669_pt1 | contig 12037 bp, 6 predicted proteins | sample Cebus_capucinus_imitator_PRJNA485217_SSR093__metabat2_low_PE_002 | metagenome-assembled genome bin Cebus_capucinus_imitator_PRJNA485217_SSR093 | reverse complement strand
AAGATCAGCCAGGATTACAGGGACAGCCTGGCTTTGGCCAGCCACAACAACCTGGTTTCCAGGGTCAGCCTAGATTCCAATGGCAACCTGGCTCCAACAATGATAAAGATCCTAAATTTTAATAGCTGTCTCTTTGTACCAAGGCTAGCTAAGCCGTATCTTGCTGGGTTTGAGCCTATCTTGAGCGATGTGAGCCTATCTTAAAGCGCCACTATCTCGAGTGACTAACAGCAACTATTAGCTAAACGCTATGGCTAAAGGTTGGCAACTACAGCTAAGAGCTAGCAGCTATAGCTAATGGCTAACAGCTCCAGCTAAGAGCTGGCAGCTTCAACTAGTAGCATCAGAGGGCAGAGATTATCATCCTGCCCTTTTTGCTTGTTGCCTCATCTTCTCCGCATCTTATCCGCAGATTCTCCGCATCTTATCATCTTCTTGACCTCTTCTTTTCCGCATCTTTTCCTCATTCTCTCCTCAGCGCTGTGCCTCTCTTGCCACAGCAACGAGCCCCGCGCTTACGAGATTACGAGGATTATTTTCTCGGCCCCACGGCTTAGTTTCTCGGCAACTGGGCCTACATTATTACCACCCTTATTACCATCGTCTCCCTCGTATTCCTAGCTACTCATCGCCCTCTTATCCCTAACTACTCTCTTAAGCTACTTATTTTTTTGCCCCACTAGCCCCTCATGGCGTCATGATTTGCCTTTTGCCTCCGCTTTGTTGAAGCAAGTTCACGCTTTGCCTCTTTAGACTCAGGTTTTTAGAAGTAGCAGTGCTAAGATGGTGCCATGCTTAGCAACCACCTAAGCTAAGTTACTGAAGCCCAAGCAAGAACAAACAACTTAAGGAATTCCCCTCATTTACTGGAGAATTATCCCTCACAGAATCAACGCCCTAGTCAGTAGAGCTAATTTCATGGTTAGTAGCACTAACCTCATAGTAAGTAGTGCTACTCTCATAGCCTGGAATAGTAGCATCATGACTAGGAGTACTAGCATCATGATGAGCCCCACTAGTACCAGCAACACTAGTCTCATGGGTATTAATACCTTATCGAGATAACCGCACCGTATATCTCCATCGCCGGACCAGGCTGTACATCAAAAGCTGTACACCTTCGGAAAATAAGCTATACTCGCTAAAGCCAAAAGCTTTCAGTACTGCACTTAACCACTCTCTTTACTTATACCTAGCCCTATAGGCCGTAACCGCTAGCATCATTAGTTTTAAGCAGCACTAACCTTAAATACGTCAGAAAAACACTTTAGCTCCTCGCAAGAACTATATACCTAACCCTATCACTTGTGGTCTAACCTAGACTTGTAAACCTACGTAGCTTCTTTAGCTTACTTGGTTTATTCGCTCCGACTTAGCCTATTGAGCTTACTTGGATCGGTGGCCCCGCTTAGCCTATTGAGCTTACTTGGACCGGTGGCCCCGCTTAGCCTATTGAGCTTACTTGGATCGGTGGCCCCGCTTAGCCTATTGAGCTTACTTGGACCGGTGGCCCCGCTTAGCCTATTGAGCTTATTTAGCTACCTAGAATTACTGAGACTCTTTGGCTTACTTGGCCTATTAGCCCCGGCTTAGCCTCTTGGGCTTACTTAGCTTAAGGAAAATCTATGCTCTCATTTTCCGAGGCCATCGTTACTTGCCTTAAAGACAAGGCTTGTAACTGGCATGACCGCGCTCCCCGCTCTGAGTTCTGGTTTTTCTATCTCTTTACCGTTATCGTTAACATAGTCTTGAACATAGTGATGCTCATTCCGGTTGTGGGCTTCATTCTTTATATCGTGGGCTCCCTCTATATCTCATGGACTTTGCTCATGGTCTCGATTCGCCGTCTCCATGACCATAATAAGCGGGGCTGGTGGCTTCTTATCCCCACTCTCTTATGCATCATTGCTCCCCTTGCTATAGCTTACAGCCTCTACATTATTGATAGCTCTGACTATTATGATGAGGAAATGTATGATATAGAGCCTGTCTTAGGCGCCGCAATGTTCTTGCTCTTAATAGCAATAGCTTTCTATATCTACATCTTTGTCCTTTTTGTCAGACGCGGTACCGTTGGCCCTAATCGCTTTGGTGCTGATCCTATCTTCTTATATGAGCAGCAACAGGGTTATGCCACCCCACAGGGTTATGCCGCCACACCAGGATATGCCACTCCACAAGGCTATGCTACTCCTCAGGGTTATGCCACCTCACCAGGATATGCTGCGCCCCCAGGCTATGCCTTTAATCCCGGCATGCCCCCACAACCGGGATTTACCCCTCCGCCAGGCTATATGCCACCAGAGGGCAATACTATGCAGCCAGGTCAAGCTATGACACCAGGTCAAACCATGTCGCCAGATCAAGCTATGCTGCCAGAATTTAACCCACAAGCAGGTATGGCCCCACCATACTATGGCCCTCAAGATGGTATTAATTCGCTATCTGGTTATGCGCCACCACAGCCTGGCTTTGTGCCACAGCAACCTGCTTTTGCCTCGCAACAGCCTGCTTTTGCCTCGCAGCAGCCTGGTTTTGTGCCACAGCAACCTGGTTTTACCTCGCAACAGCCTGCTTTTGCCTCGCAACAGCCTGCTTTTGCCTCGCAACAGCCTGCTTTTGCCTCACAACAGCCTGCTTTTGCCTCGCAACAGCCTGCTTTTGCCTCGCAACAGCCTGGTTTTACGCCGCCGCCTGGCTATATGCCACCCCCACCAGGTTATGGACGCCTCGACGGCTTTAACTCTCAACCCGACTTGGCACAGCAAGTTGGTTTTCCTGAACAAACAGGATTACCTAGCACTCCACCAGAGTTTGGCCCAACACCGCAACCTGGATTTAACCAAGCTAATGGCCATACTAATTCAGCTTTGGCAGGATATGGTGAGCCGCAGGTGCATCGGGGGGCTGCTACTACCACCTGGCCTTATAACCAGGGGAATCTAGAGGCACCGGATGCTGCTACTCTCCATCTGCAAGAGTTCTCTGCTACTTCTAACCTCGGAGAGAATGTGGACGGAACCATGATGCCTGGTACTGCTAAGCAGGCTGCCATCTCGTCATCGCAACCTCATGCGGAAACACAGGAAAGCTCTCTTATTAAGCCACCGGTAAACAATGCTCCTCCAGCTCCTAATGCTATTGATGAGCACGGACAGCCATACTTTGACCCCAAGAAACAGGAGGAACAGTTCCCTCATCTACATTAAGTCGAGCTAAATAGCGCTCGGTCACGCTAGGCCACACTAAGTAACGCTAAGCCACACTAAGCCATTCTCAGGAGAGCTAGCTGGCGCTAAGAGTCGTAACATGGAACCAAACAGCATGACATGGCGCGAAGAGGCGTGACATAGAACCAAGCTGCGTGAGGTGGCTAAGCAGCATGATGCGCTCTAAACCCCACATGGGGCCGAGTTTGTGGAGGTTGCGTTATATAGCCATGAGATAAGATAAGTAGTTGCCTCAGCTACCTTTAGATCTTTAAAAAGTGAACGCAATGCTTACAAAATAATAGCTAAGCGTTGCGTAGTCTTAGCCCCTACTAAGACCTTACTAAGCCATTGCTCTCGGGCTAGCTAAGGAAAACACCAAAACCTCAGAGAAGTCGTGCCCATGTAGGTAAAAAGTGTGAGATGGCACTAAGAGTCGTGACATGGAACCAAGCTGCGTAAGGATGCTAAGCTGCGTGAGGTAGTACCAAGCAGCACTAAAAGTGCTGCCACGAGAGGCTAAGTGCCGCGCTTAGTAGTGCTAAGCAAGATGTTTCCTACCTCCACTATAAGCTCTGGGATGAGAGTAGCTAGAAAATTAGAGAAAGTTCGCGAGCGCTCGAGAGCGTGACAGAGTTAGAGGCATGCTAAGGTGTAACCGAGTTAGAGAGCGTTCTTGAGCATGAGAGACTTTAAGGAGAGAGAAATAATGAGCAAAAGAGCTAAGGGGATAAAAGCTAAAGGGTGGAGAGTGTTAGCTAATAAGAGAGTTAAGGGGCATAAGATTAAGGAGAGCGAGCGTGCGAAAACTAGATAGCATGAGGTAACACTAGATATGCAAAACGATTATCTGTATCATAGCTACAAAAGGCATACCTTTTACTACATGAAACAACGCTAGGATAAGTAGCAACAGCTTTGCTCCCTCTTACTAGATAACACATAAAGTCCTGAAAAAACTGTTCACAATAGTGCAGTAACCCCCTGCTTACCCAGCTTTAATAGCTGATAATTACAATCTTTTCTACAAAGATCACTTTTTATTCGATGTTACCTGCCTCATAAGGGGATGTGATGCTATCATGAAAGATGTTAGCCATTATTCTTGTCCTCCCTGGGCGGCATTTCTAGGTCAAACTGAAATCAGATTGCATTAGCTTAACTAATGATGTTGTGACGCATGCGTACGACTTCGCTTCCTGATTTTGGTGTTACTTTGCTCTTTCCTCGTGATGCCGGCAAAAACCATGGGAATATGACTTCCGGCAGCTATAGTGAGCTTAATATAGGCATCAAAGAACATTAACGCCTATCACCGCGAGCATAGAGGCGCTCTTTACTCTTGGGAAGATACAAGCATACGCTAGGCGTGATGTGTCGTCGCCGCGTGTGCTTCAGCGCAGATGAGAGCTTTAGCGCAGAGCATGCTGCAGCACAGAAAGTAGTTCTCCTCTTCGAGAGTGCCTTTCTTCTCTATGGCGTAGCGACTTTCTTAACTATCTTAAAGTTCTTACAGTTGACTGGTCTTAAACAAGAATTACCTGCTAGAGGTAACCACTTATCTACTCAAGCAACTTGCTAACATCTTCACTATGGGAATGTCCTCCCAATTTGCTTTACCTCTTTTTGCGTAAATACCAGTTGGATAACTGGCAAAAGATATGGCCGCAACACCTAGCCTGGATAGGCTTAGTGTTTCCTTTATCAGGACGTAATATGGCGATATTACGTGAGCTTTATCTAGGCCCAATTAATCTTAGTAAGACTGTAATTAGTCTTAGTTAAGCGTAATTTAAGCTTACGCACATAGTGATGGTAGTTAGCAGTAATCTACGTGCACACAACAAAAACATAAGTTAGATTAAATCTTCATAACGCTTAGGTATTTAGACTAGTGGAGCAAATAAGGAGTCTCACAGAGTCTCACGGAGTCTTAAGCAGACTAAAGTAGTCTTAAGCAGTCTTAATTAGACTACAGCAGTCTTAAGCACTTCCCGTCTTGGCTACAGCTCTATTCCCTTTTCTATCCCGATAAAGCACTGAATCGCACCTCCAACCATACTGTCTTTAGCACATGGTAACGAAATGCTGGCAAGATATTGCTTTAGAACCTACAAGGTCAATAGAGGATATTAATAAGCAAGGTGGGCTTACCAAGTACCAGCAGCTAAACTTAAGCGATAAGCTAAAAGCGAGGCTAATACTTTAAGCTAAAGGCTAAGCTAAGACTGCAAGCTCAGAGTGCTTGCTAAGGCTAAGCCAAGGAAGAGTTAATAGCATTAAGTTAGCGCTAACACGTAGTGACAAGGTTTACCTTAGACTAATTTGCCTTAAACAAATCAAGAAGATGCGGTAAAAACTCCAAAAATTTCTGGAGAAAATCATCGTAACGCGATGCCGTTAACGGTCTTGGTTTTACTAGTATGGTAGATTAGAGATATTGCCTTTAATCTCAAATTCCAAACCTGACTAATTTCAGGATAGTTTGAGTTTATATAACCCATAGCGGGCTAATCATACACGTGAGGCCATTCTGGCTACTGCGTTTGTTAGGGCACAGTTAAAATCACGGGTAGCGCCGCTGCGGATGCAGGTATAAAGGCTGATCATGTTGAATAAGGATTTAGGAAGGGTCTGATGTTTAAGAATTTCATCCAAACGTCACCTGGGCAGTTCACCGTTGCCTTAGGTACTGGTATCGTTTTAACCGTAATTGCCGCCATTGTCTCCAACAGCTCTGAGCACAATTATTCGGTTACCTTACGTATTTCGCATGATCGCCCTGCCGGTTCTATCACTGATTTAACCGCTCAGAAGTTTAAGAAGATGATCGAGGAAAACTCGGGCGGTCAAGTCACTGTTAATATCTTCCCTAATAATGGTATTGCCGCTGGCGACCAAAAGCGCGCTATCGAAATGGCTACTGAAGGTTCGATCGACTTACAAATCGGCTCTGCAGTTGACCTCTATGCCTTAGACAAGCGCTTTGGCGCATTCTGGACACCTTTCTTATTTGAAAATGACGAGCAAGTAAATTACTTCGTCAACAATCAATCTGTCCGTGAGAATCTGCAAAATTGGTTAACTCCTTATCATCTGACTTTACTGGATGTTAATGCTACTGCCGCTTTACAGCTCTCCAACAATGTTCAACCAATTGAGACTCCAGATGATTTAAGCAAAGTTAAATTAGGTGTCCCACCTTATGACTTTGTTGTTGATACATTTAAGACCTTAGGTGCTAATCCTGTAGCAGTTGACTCTAGTGAAGTACCACACTACATCAAGACCAATGAGATCTCGGGTCAGATCAGCAATATCGCCGTCTTCCTTTCCTCTAAGCTTTATGAAGAGCAACCATATGTAACCATTTGGAATGGTATTTATGGTATTCAGACTTGGGTGGCTAACAGCGATAACTTAGATAAGCTCTCCAAGCAACAAAAAGAAGCTTTCACTAAGAGCATGGTCGACGCTTTAGCTTGGCGTCAAGGCTTAGTAAGTCAATTTAACAGCCTCTTTATGAAGACCTTAGAGCAACGTGGTGTTAAGGTTAATGTCTTAACCCCAGAGCAGCTCAAACTCTTCCAAGAAAAGGCTAAACCAATCTACGAGAAGTACATTGAATCTCTCGGCATGGATACCATGTTGTTCTTCTTAAACAACCGTGGTATTGACGCTGATAAGACCACTCCATTAGTACCAGTTGAGGGTGCTATTTCCAAGAACGCTAATGAAGCTGCGCAAGAGCTGGTTGAGACTGCCCCAGAGTTAGTCACTGAGCCAAGCAAGACTGAAGAAGCAGCTACCCCAGCTGAGGAAACTACCGCTACTGCTGAAGAAGTAAAGGCCGAAGAAGCTAAGCCAGCCGAAGAAGCAGCCGCTCCTGCTGAAGAAGTAAAGGCCGAAGAAGCTAAGCCAGCCGAAGAAGCAGCCGCTCCTGCTGAAGAAGTAAAGGCCGAAGAAGCTAAGCCAGCTGAGGAAACTACCGCTCCTGCTGAAGAAGTAAAGGCCGAAGAAGCTAAGCCAGCTGAGGAAGCAGCCGCTCCTGCTGAGAAAGTAAAGGCTGAAGAAGCTAAGCCAGCTGAGGAAACTACCGCTCCTGCTGAGAAAGTAAAGGCTGAAGAGGCTAAGCCAGCTGAGGAAGCTGCCGCTCCTACTGAGGAAGTAAAGGCTGAAGAGGCTAAACCAGCTGAGGAAGCAGCCGCTTCTGCTGAAGAAGTAAAGGCTGAAGAGGCTAAGCCAGCTGAGGAAGCTGCCGCTCCTGCTGAAGAAGTAAAGGCTGAAGAAGTTAAGCCTGCTGAGGAAGCTGCCGCTCCTGCTGAGGAAGTAAAGGCTGAAGAAGTTAAGCCTGCTGAGGAAGCTGCCGCTCCTGCTGAGGAAGTAAAGGCTGAAGAAGCTCAACCAGCTGAAGAAGCTAAGCCAGCTGAGACTGACACTGCCGCTGTTCAAGTAGAAGAACCAGCTCCAGCTGAAACTACGGAAGCCGCACCACAACCTGAGGCTACTACTGAAGCTGCCCCAGCTGAGGAAGTAAAGGCTGAAGAGACTAAGCCTGCGGAAGAGGCTGCCGCTCCAGTTGTCGAGCCTGCTCCAGAAGCTGCCCCAGCTGAGGAAGTAAAGGCTGAAGAAACTAAGCCTGCGGAAGAAGCAGCAGCCCCTGAGATGGTAGTTGAAGTTGACGTAGTCACTGCCGAGCCAGCTCCAGAAGCCGCTCCAGCCGCAACCACTGAGACTGCTCCAGAAGCTGCCCCTGCTGAAGTCGTTCCAGAGGCCGTTGCGCCAGCCGAAGCAGCTCCTGCTCCTGCCGCAGTTAAGGCTACTGGTCACAAGGAAGTAAAGGATGAAGCCGCTGTCTCGGGCTTTAAGCCATTAGTGGAAGAGTATGCTGCGGTTAAAGGCTTTGCGCCAGTAGTACGCGATGACCCATCTGTTAAGGGCTTTGCTCCACAATACTCGTACCCTACTAAGCCAGAGGGTAAGGCATTACCTCCTAAGCCAGAGGATAAGCCATTACCACCATCTGCAAAGGGTGAGAAACCACTCCCACCAGCTCCAAAGGGCCCTAAGGCTCCTAAGCCTGGAAAGCCTCTCCCACCAAATGCTGGTGAAGTGTGCTTAACCGTACCAATGGTACAAGCATACCCAGGTGCCACCCCACAACCTGCTTTTATGCCAGGTCAAGGCATGATCCAATACGTGGAAGTTGCTCCAGGTCAATACCAAGCCGTACAAATTGTGCCAGTGGTACAACCACAGTATGTCCAAGTTGCTCCTAACCAGTACATGCAGATGCCATTACAGAGCCCAGCTCCAACCTATATGGCACCAGGCTACTATCAGTACCAGGCTCCAGTGCAATATCAACCACAGGTGATGCCAGCGCCACAACCAATGCTAGCTCCACAGCCACAGGCTAATCCATATGCCCCTGCTGGTTTTGCTGCCCCAGCTCCAGTAGCTAACCCAGACCCATGGGCTCCACGTGGTTTTGCCCCTGAGGCTGCCCCTGTAGCTACTGATGTTGCCGCTGAGGCTGATGACGTCGCTGCTACTGATGATGAGTCTACCGCTGATGCCCCTGCTGTTGAAGTAGATGTCATTGAGGTTGAAGATGCAGCCCCAGAGGCCGCACCAGAGACTGCCCCTGCTGAGACCTCTCCAGTTGAAGAGATGAGCCCAGAGGCTGTTGCAGCTGCTGTAGCCGCTGAAATTGCTGAGGCTACCGCCCCTGCTCCAGAGACCCAGGCCCCTGCTGAAGCTGCACCAGCTGCTGAAGAAGCCGCTGTTCCTGCTATCACTATGGAGCCACAAGTAGCTAATCCAACCAATCCACCAGCATACGACCCACAGACTGAAGTAACTCCAGCCCCTGAAGCTGCTGAGCCTGCCGCTCCTGCTGCTGCCGAGGACGTACCAGCTACTGAGACTGCCCCAACCGCAGCACCAGCTGTGGAAGATGTTCCTCAGGCTTAATTAGATCCTTAACTAGCCCCTATTACCTCAGCTAACTAAGCGCTTAGGTAATAGGCGGCTTAATCAGCGCTATACTGCAAACTAGCGCTGCAAATCCCTCTTAAAATCAACAAAAAAGCTTACCTCATCAGTAAGCCTCATTAAGCCCAAGCTAGTCTAAATATGACTTACTTGGGCTTTTTTCTACCCGCTGCAATGTCATCCCCGCTCATGACCTGGCCTTAATCGTGGCTAGACGCAATACCAATCTACCTTGTTCTATGTCTGAGTATATTGCTCTCTTAAGCAATGCGATAAGATATATAAACCTACATTTACACGACTTCTTTGAGGTTTTGGTACTTTCCTTAGCTAAGCCTAGAGAAATAGCCAGGCAAAGTCTTAAGAAACTAAGCAGACTACGCAACGCTTAGCTATTACCTGCATTTACACGACTTCTTTGAGGTTTTGGTACTTTACTTTGCTAATCCTAGAGAATCCTAGAGAAATAGCTAAGCACGGTCTTATGAAGCAGGTAAGACTACGCAAAGCTTAGCTATTATTTCGTAAGAATTTGGTTCATTTTTTAAAGATGTAAAGGTAGCTACAGCCACTACTTAGCTTATATAAGGACAGAATAATGCAGCCTCCAAAAACTTGTGCTAATGTGGGGTAAAGGCTTGAACCAACCTCACTCCTTTAATAAACAAAGATAATCATTTCGTAATAAATGCAAAAATGCCATGACCTTAATGGGCTTATATACAGTCTTAGCTTACAGTGATTATTTTATATTTAACTTAGATTTAACCTAAGATTAATTAAGAGATGACGGCATCTTGCTAATATATCCAATATTGACTAAGCCCTGTAGAACAACAGAGGCTTAGCGGCGCCTCGCTATTCTCCTATGTTCACCTTATCACTAGCGAGGCTCTCTCCAAGATTAAAGCCTCATACTATTGCTTAACGTGCTGGATGCACTTAGGAACGTGTCATAAATAACTATGCATTTTGGCAACAGGTTACTAGCACTCACTTGTTGCCCTATCTTTTTCCCAAAATCTACCAAAGATAGATAAGTATTAGCATAATTGTCGGCTGAGTACTACATGTAATTAGCTACCAATTAAAGATTGTGATTTTGGTAATACATAATGCACATTTATTTATGACACGTTCCTTAGCAATGCCATAGCTTTACTGAGATACAGCCTAAGCCTGTTACTTGCTAATACCCGGCATAACTATGCTGACAATGCTGGGCTAACCTCAATCTCCATACCAATACTGACAGCAGGAACATCTTCGCTCAAACCTCTGCTCTTGTTTCCACTCGATTGTTAAATCTACTTAACCAAAGCTTTATGACATCTTGATACTTATCCCCTATCCTAACCAGCGGCAGTAAGAGGAAGAGCAAGCTCCCTAGGCATAAAGGCTAGGCATCAAAGCAGGCATAAAGGCTAGGCATCAAAGCTGGCATAAAGGCTAGGCATCAAAGCTGGCATAAAGGCTAGGCATCAAAGCAGGCATACAAGCTGGCATACAAGCTGGCAGCATGGGAAGAGTCGGAGCAGAGATTTGAGTATGGACATGTACATGAACTGGGCATGGACATGGATATAAAATGAAGTATGCACAGGTGCAAGCCTTAGTCTATCCTCCTGCTATGCTTATCCTCCTGCTATATAGTTCTAAAAATAAGGGGCAAGCTGTAAACAAGGCTCATGAGGATAATGATAACTAGATTAACCTAAAGGAGCATAGGTTAGCCTGCGGTAGATATAAGGTGCTACAGTAGCTTTTTAGCTATCGAACTAGTGCTAAAGCTACAGTAGAGCCACCACTACGTTAGTCCACCGTTACATTACTGCCACCGCTTTCTTAGCCCCATTGTTACATTGAGGCTAAAACAACATTAGAGCCTCAGCCACACTAGCTTACCAGCTAGATTGACTCTAATGGCTAGAGTAGTTATGTTGGCTCCACAAGCTCTAGTGACTTGTAGCTCTGGTGGCTTGTAGCTCTGGTGGCTAGATAAGTGCAGCTTCTATCTGTTACCCCCTCTACTACACTAAGCTCGTAAGGAGAGTAAAGGTCATGATCTACTATGTTGAGGACGATAATAGCATTCGCGAAATTGTGCTCTATACTCTGCACTCCATGGGCTTTGAAGCACAGGGTTTCGCCGATGGGCAGAGCTTCTTACAGGCTCTCAATGCCCAAAGACCCGAGCTCATTATGCTTGATGTCATGCTCCCCGACATTGATGGAGTCGAGCTCTTAAAAACTATTAAGCGTCAGGTGAAAACTAGTGACTTACCAGTCATTATGGCTACCGCTAAAGGTGCAGAAATCGATAAGATTCAGGCCTTAGACTTAGGGGCGGATGACTATTTAGCCAAGCCTTTTTCTATGATGGAAATGGTAGCGCGGGTTAAGGCGGTGCTGCGTCGCTATAAGAAAGAAGAGCCAAAGCTTTTGACTGCGGGTAATCTCACCATTTATGAGAATAGTCATGTGGTCAAAGAAAACGACCGCACGGTGGAGCTTACTTACAAAGAGTATGAGCTCTTAGCACTCCTCTTAAAGCATCAGGGGCGAGTGTACTCGCGTGAGCAAATCCTCGATTTAATCTGGGGGCATGATTACGATGGTGAGAACCGTACTGTAGACGTACACATTCGTACGCTGCGCGCCAAATTAGGAGATAGTGCCCAGCTAATTAAAACCGTGCGCGGCGTAGGCTATAAGCTAGAGTACTAGGACAAGTGCACCAGGCTAGGTTGCTAAGACAAGCACACTAAGGCCAGGCTGCTAAGACAAGCACACTAAGGCCAGGCTGCTAAGACAAGCACACTAAGGCCAGG
>Cebus_capucinus_imitator_PRJNA485217_SSR093__coassemble_667_pt1 | contig 12068 bp, 6 predicted proteins | sample Cebus_capucinus_imitator_PRJNA485217_SSR093__metabat2_low_PE_002 | metagenome-assembled genome bin Cebus_capucinus_imitator_PRJNA485217_SSR093 | reverse complement strand
TTAGCGCTACAGTGCACTTTTAGTTAGCGCTACAGTGCACTTTTAGTTAGCGCTAACCCATGACGCGAGCAATAGTCCATGGCAGTAGCAATAATCCATTACGACAGCAATAGTCCATGGTGCGAGCAATGGTGCCAGCATGGCGCGCAGGGCGCGAGCGTGCGAGGCGTTAGCCTAGCTTAGTGCCAAGCTCTCATACTTAGTCGATCTCAACGTCATCTGGGATGTTAGCGTTGTGGTAAACCTCTTGGACATCATCTAGGTCTTCTAAGTAGTCGATCATGCGGATAAACTTCACCGCAGTCTCGGCATCTAAGGCGCTCTCCGTCGAAGCAGTCATAGTGACCTGAGCATTAGATGGGTTAATACCCTGAGCGGTAAAGGCGTCAACTACTGGAGCAAAGTTCTCAGGGGTAGTGAAAACATCGATTGAACCATCGTCATTCACCACCACATCATCAGCACCGGCTTCTAAGGCGATATCCATAGCCTTTTCCTCGTCGACGCTCATGTTACCAGCCTCATCAGGCAGGAAGTTAATCACACCCTTTTTGGTAAAGAGATAGTTAACCGAACCAGTGGTACCTAAGTTGCCACCAAACTTAGTAAAGCCGTGGCGCACATCAGAAGCAGTACGATTACGGTTATCGGTCATGCACTCGACCATCACGGCGACACCACCAACACCATAGCCCTCATAGGTAATGGACTCTAAATCAGCGCCCTCACCGCCACCTACACCACGCTCGATAGCACGCTTAATGGTGTCACGGGTCATGTTCTGAGCTAAAGCAGAGATAACCGCCGAACGTAAACGTGGATTGGAGCTCTCATCACCACCACCCATACGAGCTGCGGTAGTGATTTCGCGGATGAGCTTAGTGAAAATCTTACCGCGCTTGTTATCCTGAGCCGCTTTACGGAAGCGAATATTGGCCCACTTAGAGTGACCGGACATAATAATCTCCTAACTTATTTCTCAAAATCAGTAACCGCCAGAGCTAACTCCTGTAAAGCATCAGGAGCAGCAGCACTAGGGGCCTCGGTCATCAAACACGAAGCAGCAGTAGTCTTAGGGAAAGCGATAACATCACGGATGTTATCAGTGTGGGTCAGCAACATGGTCAGGCGATCGAGACCAAAAGCTAAACCGGCATGAGGAGGAGCACCAAAAGATAAGGCATCGAGTAAGAAGCCAAACTTATGACGAGCTTCTTCAGCGCTAATACCTAACACAGTAAAGACAGCCTTTTGCATATCTTCATTGTGGATACGCACCGAGCCGCCTCCAACTTCGTAGCCATTGATAACCATATCGTAGGCATCAGCATAAACAGAGAGTGGGTTTTGGATAAGCTCCTCAGGAGTAACCTGATAAGGGGCGGTAAATGGATGGTGCATGGCCGTAAGACCTGCTTCTTCCGTAACTTCAAACATTGGGAAGTTCACCACCCACAGAGCCTTATAACCGTCAGAAACTAAGTTTAAGTCACGGGCGGTCTGTAAGCGTAAGGCACCCATAAAGGTCTGGCACTTCACGGTAGCGCCGCAACCGATAAAGACGATATCGCCGTCCTTAGCGCCACAAGCATTGACCATCGCAATTAAGTGCTCAGGGGTAACATGTTTCGCAATCGAAGACTGTAAACCATCAGCGCCCTTAGCTAACTCATTGACCTTGATATAGATAAGGCCCGAGGCACCTAACTTCTTTACATAGTCGGTGTAACCATCGATAAGCTTACGGGTAAAGGAAGCTCCTCCTGGAACAGCCATACCCACTACCGCCGCCTGGTCATCATTAGCAGAATCGGCTAACACCTTAAAGGTGCTGTCCCTAATGACCTCATCTAAGCGCTTGAGCTCAAAGGCAATACGCAGGTCTGGCTTATCCGAGCCAAAGCGCTCCATAGCCTCATTCCAAGTTAAGACAGGGAACTTGCCTAAATCTACTTGTGCCTCAGCCTTAAATAAGCCCACCATCATCTCTTCCATAATGTCACGCACATCTTGCGAGGACATAAAGGAAGTCTCAACATCGATCTGGGTGAACTCAGGCTGACGGTCAGCACGTAAGTCTTCGTCACGGAAGCACTTCGTGATTTGGTAGTAACGGTCAAAGCCCGCAATCATTAAGAGCTGCTTAAAGAGCTGTGGCGATTGTGGCAGCGCATAAAACTTACCATGGTGAATACGCGATGGCACTAAGTAGTCACGAGCACCCTCAGGAGTAGCCTTGGTTAACATTGGAGTTTCCACATCCATGAAACCATGGTTATCCATAAAGGAGCGCACATAACGAGTGATGGCATGGCGCTTCTTAAAGTTCTGCACCATCTCCGGACGACGCAGGTCTAAGTAGCGATAGCGCAGACGCTGCTCTTCGCTATTCTCTTGGTTGAAATCTAAAGGCAGAGTACCAGCCTTATTAAAGATCTCTAAAGAGGTAGCGTAGACTTCAACGGCACCACTAGCCATGTTGCTATTAACTTGTTGGTCGGGACGCTTCTTAACCTGGCCCACCACTTTAATGCAGCACTCATTACGTAAAGTAGCAGCTAACTCGTGCAGCTCTTTAACATCAGGCTCAAACACTACTTGCACTAAGCCCGTACGGTCGCGCAAATCAATAGAGATAAGTCCGCCTAAATCGCGGCGCTTGTTTACCCAGCCGCATAAGGTCACCGTCTGTCCGGCGACGGACAGATCTACTTGATCACAGTAATGTGAACGCATTGACATGATGGAATTGCCTTTGTTGTAGAAAAAGAGGGCAAAGGAAAAAGAAATCTATAAAAACTAGCCAATGACCGGCCCTAAGCAGACCCTCAGGACCTTAGGCCCTCAGGCAGGCTCTCAAGCAGAATCTAAAGCAGAATCTAAAGCAGGCTATGCGCCCACCTCGAGCATTGCTTAGCACTAGCGCTTGTTGGTCTATCGCTTAGCGCTTGCTTAGCATGCGCTTGGCTTAAAGCCTGCGGAGCGCTTGGCTTAAAGTGGCTTTAAGCCGGATGAGCACTTGGCTTGGCCCATCGCTGAGTTCTTGGCTTAAAGCCTGCGGAGCGCTTGGCTTAGTTAGCAGCAGCCGCAGCCGGACAAGAAGCACAAGGGCTAGCAGAACCTGCACTATCCTTACCACTGCTAGCAGCACTAGCACCAGGGCAAGTTGGGGTCGGAGTCTCATTCTTAAAAGGTTGCTTGGAGCTGCCAAAAACTCCTACTCCCTTGAGCTCACAATTGCTAGCTGAAATTAACTTGACTAAGGTCTCTTGATGACACTCAGGACAAGTAGTTAAAGCAGGAGCACTCATGGACTGCAGTTTAGTCAGGCTGTGACCACAAGCGCTGCAGCGATACTCATAAAAAGGCATAAGAACACAAAAAGACAGAACAAAAACCACTGAGCCCTATATCACTAACCTTATCTTTACCTAAAGAAAGCCCAGGCTGGCACCGCTACTAGTGCAACTACCATGACCGCTACCGATACCAACGGTACTGCTATCAGCACCACAACATGGACTAAAGGTTACCGCTATCGGCACCATTTCAGAAACTAACAGGTGCCGCTATCGGCACCACAACAGGAACCAAAGGGTATCCATACTGTCCCTAGTCCAAGAGCACTGCTCATAGCTAAGCAGGAGCATACTACTAAGTAGTCCCCTTAGCTTACATCTTACAGCTTACAGTCTCTAGCCTACAGCCTCCACTATCTTTCCATGCTAGCTATAGCTTGCTAAGCTCGGATTAGCTTTCAAGTCTAGTTATAGCTTAAGAGCGATACTTACGCGGGTTTAAACCGCGGATAGGCTCTTTTAAAAGAAAGATAAGGCGCACTTACCAAAGTGATAAGGCTCACTTACAAACGTAAGATTATAGCTTGTTTGCTCCGCCATGACTATAAATAGCCACAGAATCGCCGCTAATGACCCCAAAAGCGCCGAGCGCAAGCGCCAAACCTAGCAAGCGAGACTAGTGCTCTCATCGGAGTAACCGTCCCCCACAGAAACAGCGCCAGTACTAAGGCTAGCGACGACACCATGATAAACACCACAGTCAGGATACGCCACTATGACACGAGCAAAGATAAGGATAAGCCATTAGAGCACGAGCAAAGATAAGGCACCGCGACCAATAGAGCAAGCTACTTGGAGCAACGGCGCGGCACAAGCAAAAGCTCAGGCTAGCGGCAGAAAAATTACAGCGCCCCATTGCGAAGAAAACTGGAGATAAATGGCGAAGAGAAGAGACAGATAAAAATGGCAAAATAGAGAAGAAAAGCGGAGTGAAGCCGCCCCGCCTGAGGAGGCAGGGCCAGTCTTTCCTGAGGTGGCGCTGCGAGGTATATAAGTTCCACGCTGCAAGCTGGGCTCAGAGCAGCTAGCGCATGTAGCTAGGCTAGCACAGCTAGCGCATGTAGCTAGGCTAGCACAGCTAGCGCATCTAGCTTGGTTAGCGTAGCACGGCAGCGCGGTTAGCGTAGCGCTCTTAGCTCACCAGGTGCTTGATTTAGGGGAAATGGCGACCAGTGGTATTAATGTTACGAGTAATATACATCACGATACCTAACATAATCACGAGCAAGATCGTACCCACCAGTAAGGCATAAGCTTCGATATGGACAATGGCATATAAGACCGAATACATAGAGAGCAGCATACATACCACAGAGACCGCATTACGCGTTGATTTCATCGCTGCTTTCATATAGAGCCCGATCATCAATGACATCAGTAAGGCGCCAATGACATAAGAGAGAGTAAAGCTCAAGTGCTCACTTAAGGCGAGCAAGACCATATAGAACATGATAAGAGCTATACCCACAATCACATACTGGACCAAGGAGAGTAAGCGCTTAGAGATAATCTCAAAGGATAAGATAGTGACAAAGGTCATGGATATAAAGAGCAACACATATTTAGTGAGGCGCTCAATTAACATGTAAAAGTGCGAGCCTTCAAAGACATTGATGGTGTAGCCCTTATCATTGTTAAAGACATAGCGGCTATTGTCTCTAATAATCAAGGCTTTGCCAGTAGACAGATTGTTTTGGTAATACCAGGCTTCAAAGGTCTTATTTACCTCATCAACTTCACGCTCTCGTGGTAAGAAACCTCCGACAAAAGATGGGGAAACGCCAGCCCCATTAATCACAGTCTCACTAACTTGCGCCAGCGGAATATAGGAGATTTCTTGTGATCCGCGCACTAAGTAGTAGGCGCGGTAATGAATTTCACCTGCCGGCACTACTTCGCTAATGAGTGGCAGTGCTGCAATAGCACGGGGTGTGGTAGTCACTGGGGTTGCGGCAACCGCTTCTGATAAAAGGCTTTCATCATCGCTTCCGTGTTCACTTAAGTTTGTACTCGGGCCTAAGTCATTGTCCAGAGACACGCTACTATCTAATTGCGTATCGATAATCTGATCACCTGTAACTACTTCGCGCGCTTTATCAAAAGTGTTGTAGATAATAGAGCGAGCATCTTTGAGGTCACGCGCTACGTGATTAGGTAAAGAGTTAAGTTCAGACACCCCTCTTAAGCGCTGACCACGCATAATGGCGGTAAAGTCATCACCACTTAAAACAATCTTAAAACCGTCAGATTCGCTATCGGGTTCTGGAGTATAGAGCTTGCCATTGACTTCAATAAACTTAATCTCATCAATACCTTTGCTCTCTTTGATATAAAAGCGTAAGGCAATACTAGAGCTGCTGATAGTATCAACCTCAGCATGGGAGAGAATATGCTCTACCGCTTGCTTTAAGTTAAAAGTACCCTCCTGCACTACGCTAAGGCGATAGAGGCTGGCTTCATAATTACCTCTAAAGCGCTTTTGTGTAGTCATATCAATAGCCGTTTGCGCGTCGATTGGAGCGACAAAATAATCTTTGAAGTTATAAGAGCGCCGACTACTCGCATCACTATCTTCGATAACTCTAATCTCTTGGGCATTGATAATGAGTTGCGGGTCACTTAAAGTTTGACTGGTAGCCCAAGGCGAGACAATGGAGTAAATAGCCTCTTGCTCATTAGAAGTGCGATCATCTAATACCAAGTTAAAAAACATGGTAGGGATCATCAGTAAGAGCGAAATGATGGCTACCATTAAAATATGCATAACCAGAGAATCACTCCACTTTACTTTGCCAGTAGCACCACCAGGCACGACCATGCCCCCGCCGGCTAGACCAACTCCAGCACCGCCCCCACCAGCTGCGCCCATAGTCCCAGCACCAGTGCCCCCGATACCTCCAGCACCAGCACCGCCAGTAACTATAGCACCACCAGGAGCACCAATGCTCATCATAGCGCCCCCCGCTGTATTAGCGCCAACACTGCCAGCTACCGTGCTGCCGACTTTCTCACTGCCATACCCACCTGCATGAGCACCTAAGGCTCCGCCCGCCCCGGCATAGGTATTAGCACTACTAACACCACCTTGACCTAAAGCAGCACTGCCCGTCACCAAGCCCGCCATAACTCTAGTGGCACTCGTACCCCCAGTAGTACCTGGAGTGCGTAACATGCTCATCGCGGCTACTGCAGAGTCCATAGGTGAGAGAGCACTTAACGGTGTTGGGCCCATAGTCTGACTCACGCCAGGCTTAGTTAATCCGCTCTGGTTAAACTGGTTAAACTCAGTTGGCGATAAACCAGGCTGTGCCAACACATTCTGAGATAAAGCTCTCTGCTCCATCACTCCGTGCTGATTAAACTCGGACGGGGACAGACCTGAGGCATAATTACCGGCGCTAGCATTAGTGCTAGCACTAGCCAGAGGAGCAGCACTAGCAGTATGAGCGACCGTAGTAGGAGCTATAGGCGCGCTAGCTGCAGGAGCAGCGGCACTGGCAGCAGTAATAGTCATAGCAGCATTACTAGGAAAAACAGTGGTACTAATGGCGCTACCACCTAAAGGTGATACACCATGAGAGGAAGCTACGCTAAACAGAGTGTCTCCGCTAAGCGAGGCGCTGCCGCTAAGCGGGGCAGCTACAGTGGGAGTGATGCCAAGAGGGATTCCCTCAGATGGAGCTACAGCAGCTATAGTACTTGGCATAGGCGCAGCAACACTACTGCTTAGAGCAGGACCAGCTGGACCAGCAACAGAAGCAGGAGCCCTAGCAGTCCCCAGAGCAGGAACAGCTGCTGGAACAGCAGGAACAGCTGCTGGAACAGCAGGAACAGCTGCTGGAACAGCAGGAACCGTATGACCATCCCCATGATTAGGAGTACTCTTTGCTAAGTTAAGACTTGCTGCTCCAGGATCTACACAAACAAGCTCTCCTCCTGACATTATGGCAAGCGGTGGCATCCCCCTGTATGTCTCATCCACGCGCTGTTTTCCAATATACTGTGCCTCGACGCACGGCACCACCCCGGCAACTGCTGAGCCATGAAGGCCATTACTTGGACAAACGGTGCCAGAAATTGCCGCTACAGGAGGCTCAGACATATCCTGCCCTGCAAGCACAGGCTCCACCACATTAGGTGCTGTCGCAGCGGCTGCTGTAGTCAGAGAAGCTAGAGGTGCCACGTCAGCTGTAGGCGCAAGCATAGCGTCAGGTGTAAGCACAGCTTCAGACACGAGCCCAGCTAGAGCATCATTATTATTCAGAGGAAGCGGGTCATGAGTAGGATGGAGCTCGGCATTATCATCAGGGACAACTTGACTAGGACGACCAGTAGTTACTGCCGTCACATTAATCTGATTAGAGCTAATAGAGGCAAGAGGCTGCTCTGAGGCATGAGCGGCGGCAAAATGGGAAGATAAGTTAGAGGACAAAGGAGAAGATAGGCGGGCCGAGCTCCCACTACCGGCAAGGCCTAAGGACTCATCAGCTATGAGCTCCGATAAGGTGACACTACCTGTAGTTTCACTACTAGCAGTAGTAGCCTCACTAGCAGCGGCCACTACGGTACTAGCAGTATCAGAACGCACCACGGTACTTGTGGCATCAGTATTAGCAGTCACTACGGCACTAGCAGTATCAGATTTTAAGGCTACTTCTACCAACTCTGGGGACCAATGAGCCGGCGTGGTAATAAGAGAATCAATCTGAGAGGCTGTTGTCCCCTGACTCAAGGTGGTAGGAGCATTCCCACCATTATGCTCATTATTACTTGTGCCCATATTATCCCCTAAGACTACGAGATCGCTTGCTCTATCTATTTACCTCACGCCCTGAGGCATTACTTACTAATGTACCTTTATAGAAACCTAAAGAAAGATAGCAAAAGATATAGAAGATGTAACTTACTTAGCCCTGAATTAACGCTTAGCCCTTTACCAACTCAAACCAACACTAACCATAGCACATTAACCATAGCACACTAAACCCAAAGACAGTCCCCAAACAGCCCACATTACGCTACTTTACCCGATGCTGCTTACCCTGGTAATGATTACCCCGATGCTTTACAACATCATGCGGCTCCACTATTACCGCTAATTAAGAGGTTTTGATAGGGGGAATAACTTACAAAACTTGTGCTATCTATTGGTATGCACTTTAAGAGTAGGAGAGCTTCTTCTCTTAAAACTACCCTCAAAAAAGGATGCTCCTTATTTTATTGCTACTCTAATGCAGGTTATGAGGGAAAAAACTACCTTACCAAGACCTCTTAATTAATAGCACTAGGTGCTACTTAACCCACCACACCTACCTCCGCCCGACTTAGCCCTAGGCTCGCCGCATGGGTTTTAGCGTAGACCGCAAGCTAGAGCTACAGCTATAACTAAATCTAGAGCTAGAGCTTGCTATCCTCGCGCTGCTGCTATACGTATGGCATCTCATGCCATCACACGATAGCTATTGTCACGGCATAACAGTACAGGGTTCTATAGTGAGGTTACGGTAGAGCAGCATATGACACTACTGTGAGATCACGGCATAACAGTACAGGGTTCTACAGTGAGGTCACGGCATAGCAGCTCATAACACTACAGTGCGGTCACGGCATAGCAGCGCATAACACTACAGTGCGGCCATTGCCTATAAATTTCTATTAATGACCACAAACTGACTCTGACTATACGATAAAAATTTCCAGCATACTGTTAGCATACCCAAGATTAAGGCTTTTGTCTGCAAAGTTATGGCAAATTACCACCATTTCTCCGGTAAAAAAGCTTAACTATCATGCTATGACTAGGCTAAAACTCTAGGCTGCAGGCTCTAGAGCCATTGTTTATCGGTATTCCTAAGCATCCTCCAATAATCTCTAAGCTCTCTTACCTAATCTCTATATGTCTTACAAGTAGCTAAAAAAACACACAACCCACGGCGACCAAACATCAAATCCGACCTACCTAACCACCCTAGCTTCTACCACACTAGCCGCGAACCATACAGAGCCCCCTAGCCACCACCAGACCAAACTAGCCCGAGCACACCACCAACTAGCTCAAGGACACCACACCAACTAACTTTGGCAAGCAGATTGACCGCTTTAAATCGCACATGGTTCTACCTATCAATATTTCCTCCAACCAAGCAGTAATACTTATACAACTACGGCACCGTACATTAGCTTTGTAAGAGGAGAAGCTACCAGAATTGGCAAAGCAAGAAGTAGTACCAGCTGCTGTAAGTATCAAGAGCTGCTGTAAGTAGCAAAAGCTTCGCATAAAGAAACATCTTTTCGGAAGGGAATCTCATCTATTAAGGGAGCTGCACCGCCTATGCGGCAAGCTCATCGTGGCAAGCTCATTGCGGATAACAATTCAGGCTCCCCCATTGCTCAAGCTCATCTCGCTATTCCGCTATCCCTCTATCAAATCATGCTCTTTTACTGAATAAGAGGCTAAAGAGCAGAGCCTCAGCTCTATGAGAGCTGCTGTGACAGCATGATAATGGGGCAAAACGCACCAATATAGAACCGGGCTAACTCATGTTATCTTGACTAAAGAGAGCACTTTAGTTTTACTTAAGCATAGAGAAATAGTGCAAATAAAAGCCAAAAACAGCCCAAAAGATCGCGCAAAATGCTATAACTAGACAGTAAAAACCTCCTCTTTTTTTCTGCTCAAACTAGGGCAAAAGGCTGATAAGCCCTAAGTAAGCCAGGTCTAGCTACGCTGAGATAGACTAAGCACAGCAGAGCTTGCTGCTAGTAGCGTGCTGCTGGTAGCTAAGGTCAATACCTGCTGGTACCTGGCCGCAGACAGAGTGCTGCTGGTAGAGCGCCGCAACAGAGCGCCGCAACAGAGCGCCGCAACAGAGCACCGCAACAGAGCGCCGCTCAGTAGCACGGAGTATATAAGGAGGTTGAGGCAGCAGGAATACAAGGCGTCTTGGCAGGTTAGTTATATTCTCACTTATGAGCATAGTTAATAGCTACCGTAGTCTCAGCCATAATGCGCACGAGATAGCAACTCAAGCCAGGTCTACATAAGCTGTGGCATAAAAAAACATGAGAAATAGTAGGGCAAAGGTGATAGCTTATAGGCTACAAATACCTTAAATACCCTAAGTCTACCCCAGCCTTTACGCAGGCGCTGTGGTCGCTTCAGAATTTCAACATGCAAGGTTTTTTCTTTTTGAGGAGAGCGTTGAATGGCAACTCGTACTAAATTGTCTGCTTTAACCATGGGAGTAGCTTTAGGGCTGAATGTCGCCACAGCGGCGGCCGCTCCAGCTTCAGGTACGGAGGTGCCACTCTCGGGCAAAGTGCTCAAAGTAGGCTGCGATGCTGCCTTTGCTCCTTTTACCTATACTGATGAAAAGGGCCGCTTGATTGGTTTTGACGTTGATTTAATCAAAGCCATTGCTAAAGCTGAAGGCTATGAGATCGATATGCGTGGCTATCCTTTTGATGGCATTATCCCTACCCTGATGACCAACAATATCGATCTGATTATCTCAGGCTTTACCATTTCCCCAGAGCGCGCTAAGCGTGTTGATTTCTCGGAGCCTTACTATCGCGCCGGTCTTACTTACTTAGTTATGAAAGACGAGAGCGAGAAGTACAACGACTTTGACAAGATTAAGAATGCTGAGATTTGTACTCAATTAGGTACCACTGGTGCTCTCTACTTAGAGAAGACCTTAAGCAAGCCTAAGCTCAAGCAATTCAACACTCCACCTGAGACCTACTTAGAGCTGCAAAATGGCGGCTGTGATGTAGTGGTAAATGACCGTCCGGTCAACGATTTCTTCTTAGCCCAACATCCTAAGAACAAAGATATCGTGGCCTCTCACGATATCACCACTGCGCAAAATGAGTTCTACGGAATCGCGGTGCGTAAGGGCAACAAGGAGCTCTTAGATGTGATCAACAGTGGTTTAGCCAAAGTGATTGAGAGCGGCGAATTTGCCCAAATCTCCACCAAGTGGTTCGGCTACGATATCACGGATGACCTCAAAGCCCATGCGGCAGAAGCTAAGGCTGCCTACGGTAAATAGGTCACACAAGCCGCAGTTCTGAGCTGCGGCCATGATGCTTAAGCCCAAAGGTTTAAAGCCACATGCTTAAACCCGCAGGTTTAACCCCAAATGCCTAATCTCGCAGGTTTAAAGCCGCATGCTTAAGCCATGAGCGGCGCCCCTTAACAGCATCCCCTAGCCCCAACCAAAAGCTTAACCGCGGGCTACACCTTAGGCTACCTGAGGCAGAAATTTCCCTTAGATACTGGCTTGAGCAATGACAAATAAAGAATTTATTCTCTAATATATAGGCTAGTTCTCGTATACCACAACATCCGGACCAAATGCTTTTACGGTACTTTACCAGTGCCGAGATTACGGCTTGCTGGTAATCAATATCGATGTTTGAGCCTATCCGAGAGTCAAGGCCACCAACCTGATGGTCAAAGAGAGATATAGACACAGGGAAGATAACTTACCCGAGGCTTTATCTAAGAGCCTAGTGCCTGCGGAGATATGAGACTTTCCAAGATCTAACCTAACAGGCTAGCACATTAGAGGATAGAACTTTTCTCGGGCTTGAGCTCAGGGACTTAGCCGCAGATACTTAGACTCAGGGGCTTGACCGCAAAGACTTAGCCTCAAGAGCTTGGCCTTAGGAACTTAGCCGCAGAGGCTTGTCCTCAGGAGATTT
>Cebus_capucinus_imitator_PRJNA485217_SSR093__coassemble_665_pt1 | contig 12088 bp, 6 predicted proteins | sample Cebus_capucinus_imitator_PRJNA485217_SSR093__metabat2_low_PE_002 | metagenome-assembled genome bin Cebus_capucinus_imitator_PRJNA485217_SSR093 | reverse complement strand
TACAAGCTAGGCGTAGTAGCACATACAAGCTAGGCGTAGTAGCACATACAAGCTATGTGTAATAGCAAATACGAGGCATGTGTAGTAGTGCCTACGAGCTACGCATAGTAGTACATACCAGCTATGTCTGTAGTTACTTCTCTCTAGTTATGTCTCATAGTCTTATCAAGACAAAGTTAAATCATACCTAACAGCTTAAAAGGGCTCAATAGTCTCTATAACGTTTTGCCTCTAAGTGAGATTAGTCTATCAAATAGCAGCTAACCTCATCCGTTTTAGCCACTCAACTTGTAGCAGAGTTACGATAAGGCACTATCCCCATATCGTTTCCCAGCGCAACAGATTCGCCCATGCAGAAGCAGCAAACTTTTATCCGGAGCGCCGCTGGCGAATGTCATGGCCAAGCAAGCTATAAACTAGTGGTTCACTAGCCCCAAGCTGCTAGCTACCTTACAAGCTGCTACAGAATACCGTTGGCTACATTACAGGCTACCGTCGGCTACTTTACAGGATATCGTTGACTACCTTACAAGCTGCAGTAAGCAAGCGCCAGGTGCTGCTAGCTACCTTACGTAGTGCCCGAAGCAAGCACCAGGAGCGGCTTGGCGCACATATTTCGTGCGGGAATCTCTAGTCGATATCATCGAAGTCAAAGACCTCTTCTTGTACCCAAGGTAAAGGCGCTTTAGGGTCAGGCCGCTCCGCTAAACAGGCGGCCAGGCGGCCCCCACTTAACTTATCAATGCGGCTGGCATCACTTGGCTTTAACTTGACCGCCACAATCTCATTGCCCATTTCATCGTAAGAGGAAGCTCCAAAAGCCTTTAGCTCATAAAGCTTGGCTCTTAACTTACCATCTTGCGGCGTAAGCTTGAGCGTAAACTCACATTGGTCTAAGGTCAAAAGCTCAGAAACAGCTTGCAGTAACTTTTCTAAACCAGCGCCACTACGTGCGGACACATTAACACGCACAGCTTTACCCGTTTCATCCCGCACAATGCCAGGAGAAACATCTTCTTTGAGGTCAGACTTATTAAATACCAAAAGACAAGGATTTTGGTCGGCCTTAATCTGAGAGAGCACGGCATTCACTGCTTCCATATTCTCATCTAAACGCGGGTCGGCGATATCGATAATATGTAAGAGTAAGTCCGATTGTACGGTCTCTTCTAAAGTAGCTCTAAAAGCAGCCACTAACTCGTGCGGTAAGTGACGAATAAAGCCTACCGTATCCGCAAAAACAACCTTACCTACGGTAGGTAACACCATATTTCTTAAGGTAGGATCCAAAGTAGCAAAGAGCTGGTCTGCAGCATAGACCTTAGATTGCGTTAAGCGATTGAATAAGGTCGATTTACCCGCATTGGTGTATCCCACAAAAGACACTACCGGAATAGCATTCTTTTTGCGCTCCTGGCGATTTTGCTCACGCCGACGCGCTACTACTTCTAAATCTTGCTTAATCGCCGCAATACGCTCACGTAAAGCACGGCGGTCTAACTCAATCTGGGTTTCACCAGGACCACCACGTAAACCAAAACCACCTTTTTGGCGCTCTAAGTGCGTCCACCCTCGCACTAAGCGGGCTTGCTCATAGCGTAATTGGGCTAACTCTACCTGGAGCTTACCTTCATAGGTACGCGCCCGCATCGCGAAAATCACTAAGATTAAGGCAATGCGATCCATAACCCGCACGCCCCACTCTTTTTCCAGATTACGCTCTTGCGCCGGCGTTAAAGGACAATTAAAGACGACCACTTCCGCCTCATGAGCGCGGATAATATCGCCAATCTCCGTGACTTTACCGGAGCCAATATAACTACGAGGCTCAATACTGTCGCGGCGACAGACCACAGCATCACAAATGGTGGCGCCGGCAGACTCCGCTAAGCGATGTAATTCGGCTAAATCTTCTTGATTCTTGGCTTGTGGTAGTTCGACATGTACTAAAATCGTGGCCCCTAAAGGAGCCACCTCTTGATCCGACATAAATTTCCCTAAAAAAACGTAATCCTACTGCCCTATACGGCCCTTAATCCTGCCCCAAGTGGTGCTCTTACTTGATTTTACGAAGTCACCACATCAAGATACCGCTAAAGACTTAATTATGGCTTAGCTAGACTCTTTATTAAGATGCTGCAGCCGCCCTAATCTCGCTATCCTGCACTATCAAAAGTAGCCTCACGCTATCCTAAGTAGCTCACTATATTCCCATTAGCCTCACGCTATCCCAGCGGCTCTCTCGCGACAAAGGCTCACCATTAGGCAAGCGGCTTTCCCACACTAGAAGTCCGTACTAATGAGGCACATAATAGATAGAAGCTGGCGCAGCGCTCACTAGTTAGAGCTTTGTACTAGATAGAAGCTCGTGCTTGCTAGAGGCTTATGCGCCCCCACTTAGCTTTAGAGCTCTCTTAAGGCCTCTACTATCTTCTTACCTGCGTTGTTGCACCTATGGCCTAGTCCTGAGCATAAAAAAGAAAGAGTCTTACTTTTTCTTACCAGCTGTCGCCCCGCGTCCTCCGCGTCCCGCTTTAGGCGATGCGGCCACTTGGCGCTGTGCTGCTTTAAGTGAGCGTAAGACCGAGGGTATTTCCCCATAGAAAAGGTCAGCTAAAGCAACCATATCGCGCCGCTCCCTCGTCTCTGCTACTAGTTTGACCACAAAGACAAAATTCTGCTTAAAAGTAGCATCACCAAAATCGGTAATCTTGCTCATATCTTTAATAAAAGCATCGATATGGTCAAAACTCCACTTAGGCGAACGGTTAGTTGCTAGTTCGGCAATGGCCTGGCTCTGTTTGATCAGGTTTGCGACAAAGTCAGGTAAATTCATCGGCGTAATGGCTTCACTACTAGCCTGATAGAGCTCGGTAGTCTCAGTGAGCATGAGCTTCTCAATGTCAGTTACGTATTTAGCCAGCGTCATTCTTTCCGTGAGATCGCTATCTTCTTTAAGGAGATTGAGGCGCTTGATTACTCTTTGCTCTTGTTCACGGTAGTGGTTTTCCTCTTGTTTATTGGCAAAATTGGAAGTACTCACCCTATTAATCCTCAGCTCAGAAATGCAAAACTTGCAATTGCCCCATCCTGGCATACCCGCGCGCCTGCGCTCTCGTCAGAAGTCCACAGCGCCAGCATCTCACGCTGCCAGCATCAGCACGCAGCTAGCATCTCACGCAGCTAGCATCTCACGCTGCTAGCGTCTCACGCTGCTAGCGTCTGCACGCAGCTAACATCTTCACACCGCATGCTTTTGTGCCGCATGCTTTCAGGCAAAAATCGCTCGTGCCGCAGCCCTAATGCTAGAAGCGCTCATGGCTTATGTCGTAAACCCGCGCTTATTCATGCCTTAAGCTTGGCTTAGGGCTATAAACGGCGATATTTATCAACTTGGGGATGCGTATGCAGATGTTCAAGTAAGCTCTGGAGCTTATTTTGGTCTTCAATCTTTAGCTCTAAGCGTTCGGTTAAACCATTATCACTTAAGCCCCCGCGTAACCATGTCATCTGATGTTTGGCTAAGCGGGCCGTAGCAATAATGGCTTTATCCACCATCTCATCATAACTGAGCTCACCTTGTAAGTATTGATAGACCTGGCGATAGCCCACTGATTTTAAAGATGGCATATTGCTCTCAACATCACCACGCCTTAGTAAAGCTTGCACTTCTTCAACTAAGCCTACTTCCAGCATCTTAATAAAGCGCGCCTTAATTTGCTCGCGTAGCCTGGTGCGGTCACTATTTTCTGGCAGCAGCACTACCTCAACGCGACTAAAAGGACAAGGCTCTTTAGGCGTCTCATAAAAGGAGCTCATACTGCGCCCCGTCATGTAATAAACCTCTAAGGCGCGTGCCACTCGCTGCTTATCATTAGGGGCTAAACGCTCATAGGCAGCAAGGTCATATTCTTTTAATAAGGAGTGCACATAAGGCCAGCCTTTTTCATCGGCAAGCTTTTGCACCCTTTCTCTTACCTCAGGTTCAGTTGACGGAAGAGGAGAGAGACCATCACAAAGAGCTTTATAGTACATCATTGTGCCGCCACAGATAACCGGCAGATGCTGACGTGCTTTAATTTCCTCGACCAGTCGGATACAGTCATTTCTAAAGTTAGCCGCACTATAGCTAACGCTAGGCTCCACAATATCAATGAGATGATGAGGGCAAATGGCTAATTCCTCTTTACTCGGCTTAGCCGTGCCAATATCCATGCCTTTATAGATTAAGGCAGAATCTAGCGAAATAATCTCAATATCATAATGCTCAGCTAAAGCTAAAGACAAAGCACTTTTGCCCGAAGCGGTTGGGCCTAAGATTACGACAGATTCACACATAAAGTTACCCCACCCCTACCGCTGCTATGATGTAATTAAGCGCCCCACTTAACCTGAGCTTATGCTAAATTAGCGGCTAATCTAGCTTTAAACCAACGGCCCTACCAGCCATACCTGCTTTAAACCAGCGTATGCTAGCCCCGCTGTTAAGCCACACGGCTATGCCAGCTGTTAAGGCGGCAGCATGCCTTAGTCTAACTACTTAATTTCAGCTTCCCGCCCGCAGCACTAATCTAGTCATTACCAATGCTCTGCGCCGCAGCTTGACTAGCTCACTAGAGAAAAAGAGAAGCCATGCATAAGTATCTCATAATAGCATAAGCCTCAAATACAAGCGGCTAGCTTAGCTCCTGTTTCCTGCTTGCCCCAGAGTACTACCTCTCACCTCACCTACTAAGCAGTATCAGCTATTTTGCCCCCAAGCAATAACAGCTAGTCTGCCTCTAAGCAGTGACAGCAAGTTCGCCCCTAAGAATATAGTCACCTCAACTACTGTGACAACTATTACCTAAACCGCAGAGCTTACAGCTATAAACCACATTAACGCCTCATACTATGGCCCTATCGCTACTTGCGGCTGTCACCCATATCAGCACTAGCTGCTACCACCATATCGCTACTTGCGGCTGTAGTCATATCCGCTCTTAAAGCGGGGGCTGCGTCAGCGCCCGCCCCTGCTCGACCATCTTGTAAAACTGCTTCCTGTCCTAACTACTACCTTTCCTCACCAGCCTCTTATCCAAAGAGTAATGCCGCACTAATATCGCCCTCCTTATAGGCTCTATATAGAGATATATGCATAGCAGGCACGTTACCAGGTTTGTTAAGAGCTGCGTTACGAGACTCGTCACGAGGTTCGCTACGAGGTTAATTACGAGGCTCGTCACTAGGTTAATTACGAGTTTCTTTACGAGATTCGTCACTAGGCTCGATACCTTGTATCTTCTCCCACTACGGTAAAGAGGTGTATGTACATCTCACTACACAGGACTGTCATAAATTAGCAGGTAAACCACTGAGATTAGACAGATAGGCTATTTCTATCCGGCGCTACTTATAAAGTATTACGCAAACTGAGCATGAGCGCTGAAGTAAAGCTTTGTCGGGAGACAGCCTGAGATGTGCCATCTTAATTTATGACAGTTCTGTACAGTAAAGAGGTGTATGTTCATTCCTCTGCTGTAAATAAAGAGGTAGCGCTAACTATTTACTCTAGCACTAGCGTAAGGTGATTTCCTTAGTATTAGTACAGGAAGGCTATGCCCCTAAAGCAGTTGCTTTGCTTACTGTGTTAAGAGAGTAGATTAATAATCTTTGATATCAGCATAAAATATCAACGTAAAAATTTGCTTGACATCACATAAAAAAATGAGCGCTTAAGTTAAGATAAAAACGATTGCCAACCATAGGACATCTTAAAATTGAGCGCAACAGACGTTAATAATCAAGACAAGCATGCCCTAGCTTCTTTACCAGAAGACAGAAGCAGCACGTCGATAGCACCCATACCGGACGCTGTACCGGGGCTAAGTCCTCACGTAGTCACCACCTCAGCACTCCAGGCTCATCTGCATAGTGAAAACTATCCTGATAGCCCGGGGCCTCATGCTGGGCTAAAAGAAGTATCTGCTTTACAAGCTCCCCCTCAAGGCAATATTCCGACGCCTGCCTCTACGCCACCTAGCTATACTCCTGCTTATCACGCTATGCAGGAGAGCCTGGCGCTGCAAGCTCTACAAATAACACCAAGCAATACTGGCGCGGCGTCTCTTACCGCCTCTGCTTCTTCCTCTCTTGAGATAACTTCAGCAACTTCTCCTATGGATTTATCAACCGCTTCCGCTAGCAGCGCTGCTCCAACGAACGAGGCCGCAACAGACATTACTCCTGCCACCTCTACTACCGCTACTGCAGCTACTGCCGCCCCGGCAAACTCATGCGATACCGCTCCTACTAATACCACTACTACTACCACTACTACTACCACTACTACTACCACTACTACTAATAGCACTACTCCAAGCAACTTCTCTACGATGAGCAACACCTCCGCCTCCGCTAGCACCACTAGTGCTAATGATGAGAGCGCCGCTGATAACGAGATCGCGGCGGCAAGCGAGAGCGCTGCTAATAGCGATAACGCTGCTAATAGCGATAACGCCGCTAATAGCGATAACGCCGCTACGAGCGAGAACGCTGCTGATAGCGAGAGCGCCGCAACTAATAGTGCGGCTACGAGCCAAGCAGTAGCTGAGACTAACAAAGCCAGCACTACCGCACAGCATAGTGATGGTAGTGGCGGCAGTCTGGAAACTAGCGGCAAAGATGATTTTAGTTCCCACTTAGCCTTTGCTAGTGATAATGACCTTGTTTTTAATGAAGATGACAGTTTACTCAAGCTCCATGGCACGCCAGCTAGTCGCGGTATTGCTATGGGCCGCATCTCTTTCTTACAGCGTGATGCCCCTTTAGCTTCCCGCCACCAAATCGAAGATGTTGATGCTGAAGTAGAACGCTTTGAAAAGGCCCGCGCCGAAGCGATTAGCCAATTAGAAACGCTCTATGACATGACAGTGGACAAGTTAGGTGAGCAAAATGCCGCAGTCTTCCAAATTCACCAAATGATGCTGGATGACCCTGAGTATGTCGACGCCATTGAAGAGATGATTCGGCAGGACAAGGTTAATGCGGAATATGCCGTTGATGCCACCGGTGCCCGCTTTGCCGACATGTTTAGTCATATGGACAATGACTACATGAAAGGTCGTGCTACTGATGTTATCGACGTCTCGCGCCGCTTAAGTGATATCTTAAATCAGGCCTCTGGCTTTAAAGAGCCGCATCACTTTGTCGCCAGTGAAGAGCCAATTATTCTGGCTACCGATGACTTAGCCCCATCGGAAACCGTCCAACTTGACCAAAACCTGGTACGCGGCATTATTACCTCTGAGGGCTCTTCCCGCTCTCATACCGTTATCTTTGCTCGTACTTTAGGCTTACCTGCAGTAATTAGCTTAGGACATAAGTTAAACAAAGAGATTGAGGGCAAACTAGCCATTGTTGATGGTGGCGCTGGTGTGGTAATTATCGACCCTGATGAAGCCACTATTGCTACCTATACCGAGCGTAAGCGTACTGAGGACGCGCTGCGTGCCCGCTTAGAACAATTTAGAGGTAAAGAGACCTTAACCTTAAGCGGTCGCAAGATTAACCTCTACGCTAATATCGGCGCAGTCTCGGATTTAGATTTAGTTAAGACCTCTGATGCTGAGGGTATTGGCCTCTTCCGCTCTGAGTATATCTACCTCTCCTCTAACGATTACCCAAGCGAAGAGACCCAATTTAATATCTACAAAGAAACCCTGCAGGGCATGGAAGGGAAAAAGGTCGTTATCCGTACCTTAGATATTGGTGCTGACAAAACGGCTGATTACTTCATGTTAAAGCATGAGGAAAATCCGGCTATGGGTATGCGCGCCGTGCGTATTTGCCTGACCCGCCCGGAGATCTTTAAGACCCAACTGCGTGCTCTCTTTAGAGCCTCGGCCTTTGGTACCATGGCCATTATGTTCCCAATGATTTCATCGGTAGATGAGGTCAAAGAGTGCCGCCGTCTCTGTGAAGAGGTTAAAGAAGAATTAAGAAAAGAGGGTAAGCCATTTTCCGATAAGGTGGAGCTGGGCATCATGATTGAGACTCCCGCCTCTGCCATTATTTCGGATCTGTTAGCCGAGCATGTGGACTTCTTTAGTATTGGTACTAATGACCTCACCCAGTTTACGCTCGCAGTTGATAGACAAAATGCTGAAGTAGGACGCTTCCTTAACCCTTATCATCGCGCGGTGATTCGCCTCATTGAAATGACCATCAATAATGCCCATAAAAATGGCATTTGGGTGGGAGTGTGCGGTGAGCTTGCCGCAGACGAGGGCTTTACCCACGAGTTAGTCCGTATGGGGGTCGATGAGATTTCGGTGGTGCCATCATCAGTCTTGATGCTCCGCGCCCGTATCTCAACCTTAGGCTAAGCCTCAGCGCCTGAGCTTAGCTTGCCTAAGCGCCTGAGCTCCTGAGCTTAGCTTGCCCGAGCCCATAAGCGCATGTGCTTAGCTTGTATAAGGCCCGCGATCCTGATCTTAGCTTACCTGAGCGTCTAAGATTAGCTTGCCTAAGCGCCTTAGCTCCTAAGCCTAGCTTGCCTAGCGTCTGAGCTTGGCTTACCTGAGCTCCTAAGCTTAACCCAAGCGACATCCCGACTAGGCGCAGCGCCAACGTAGCCGGTACTACCGCGCTCAGCGCCAACATAGCCTGTACTGCTCACTAAGCTTTACTTACAAGCTGAGCTCAGCCTAAGAAACATGCCTTACACTAAGGATAACCAGATATGCTAGTCAGACCAGGGATAAATAGGTGTTCTAGAAATACTAAGGCTAACGGGTAGCTCGTACCTGCCTCTAAATAAGCGGGGCCTGCCTCTTGAGAAGAGGTTAGAACTATTAAGCTGATAAGGGGCCAGCAGCAAAAAGATAGGAGCACTAATAGCTATTTCCCTAAGATTGCTTTAGACTGCCTGAGACTTGTCCTAGATTTAGGTACATTATGGGCTATGTGTCTTAGAGATGTGGGGAATATCTTGGGTATATCTGCGATGAATCAAAGATGCTGGGGCGGCTTAGCTTAGGCTTGCGGATATTAAGAGCCATGGGCATAAGATTAGCTTAGGCTTGCGGATATTAAGAGCCATGGGCATGAGATTAGCTTAGGCCTACTGGCTTTAATGGCTATTTTCCTCAAAGTTAGGACTGGGTTATGTTGGCACTACCACTATAATAGTGTTCTTAGATAATGAGCCACCACCACACCACCACCTCATCCTAAGAAGGTAAGCTAAATTTGCACCAATATTATGCTCGTAATGCCTCATAAAACTGTGATTAACCTAATCTCAAGTACCAACAAGAATTAATAAAGCAATCACCATTATTGCTTAAACCTTAACTGTTAGCCCTTGTAGGGCACACGCCCTTTGCCCTCTGTTCTCAGCTTGTGTTCTCAGCTTGACTGTTGTCTAAGCTTAAGTGTTTATATCTGAGCTAGAGTGCTTATACCTGAGCTTGAATACTTATATCTGAGCTTGAATACTTATATCACTTATATCTGAGCCAGAGTACTTATACCTAAGCCTGAGTGCTTACACCTGCGCCTGAATGTTTGTACCAAAGCCTGAGTGCTTGCTAGTGCTGCTTCCCTCACACTATCTCCATCATGAGAGACAGCCTCCCGAGTTTAAACATTTGGCTAAGGGAATTTAGAATCATCATAAAAATACCAGCTACAGACTTAGCGGCATAGCTGCTCCTGAGCTTAACTAACCGCAATAGTAGTAATGCTGCCCGAATAACTTGAGTAAAGCTGCTGTGGCTTACTTATATATAGATTTTGCCTTATCCTTATTCCCATCTTGCTGAGGTGGATCATCAAAAGGAATTTTTTATGGCTCAATGTGTTGTTATTGCTGATGAAATTACAGGAGCTAGTGCGGTTGGATCCCTCCTGCAAAAGAATCGCTCTAGCGTCTGCTCCCTCGTCAGCGCTCGGGGCCTCAAGGATCCCTTGGTGCAACAGTACGACTGCCTGGTGTACTCCACCAACAGCCGTAATCTTAATCCCACCCAAAGCTATCAAATGGTCTTTTATGCCGGCAAATTACTCAAATCAGAGCAAGTAAAGCTCTATGCCAAGCGTATTGATCCAGCCTTAAGAGGCAATTCGTGCACCGAAACCCAAGCCCTCTTGGATGCTTTAGGTGATGATAGTATCGCGATTGTGGTGCCAGCATTCCCGGAGCTAAGACGCTCCAATGTCGGCGGTTACATCTTAGTTGACGGTAAGCCTCTGCCTAAGTCCTTAGTAGGACTTGATGATATCTGCCCTGCCTCCAGTGGTCGCGTGGTCGATATCTTTAAAGAGCACTTCCGTTATAAGACGGAGGCGGTTTACTTATCTGACCTTTTCTATGGACGTGACCATCTGGTCCAGAAGATTAAGGACTTAGCTGCTAATAAGGCCCGTGCTATTGTCTTTGATTGTACCTCCCAGCAGGATATCAACACTATTGCTGATGCCGTGATTAAATCAGGCATTCGCTTTATTGCCGTTGACCCAGGTCCATTTACCGCCACCATGGTGCGTAAGGTCACTAGCGCTGCTAGTGCAGAAGCAACCCAATTGTCGCAGCAAAAGATCTTTGGTTTGGTAGGTGGTTCTAATCCTTTAATCGCGGCCCAAGTCGAATTACTGCGCCTCGAAGAAAAAACCCTCTTTGTTCCTGTCAAAAACATTGATCTGATTGAGGATGACCAAAAGCGCGCCGCTGAAATCGAGCGCGTGGTCAATACTATTAGCGCCCGTGCGGCTAGCTATACTACGGTGCTTGCGGTCTCTGACCACTTAGGTGCTAATGCGCAAATCCTCTCGCAATTTGATCAAATGCTGGAGTTTAGTAACTATAGCCGCATTGAGGCTATGGATCTGATTTCCACAGCCTATGGGCAAATTACCCACATGGTGTTAGAGCGTTGCCCTATGTTTAAAGCGATCTACTCCATGGGAGCTGAGTATACTTCGGCTATTTGTCGTGAGCTTAAGGCTATGGGTATTGATATCCAGGGCCAGGTTCGTCCGCTTACCGCCTATGGTGAGTTAATTGGCGGCCCTTACGCTAAGCTTAAATACGTCACTTCGGCTTCATCGGCTACTGATACCGAGACGCTGGTTGATAGTATTCAATATATCAAGCGTAAACTTGCCCTTTAGACGAGAGACGCTCGCTTCACGTCACGCGCCGCTCTCGCGCAGGCTATCTAGCACAGGGTCTAGCGCAAGCTCTAGCACAGACTCTAGTTCAAGCTCTAGCCCAGGCTCTAGCACAAGCTCTAGTGCAAGTTCTAGCTTTGCTAGAGGCCATACATCTCTAGCTTTGCTAGAGGTCCTGCTTCCCTAGCTCTCTCTAGCTCTTAAGCTAGAGCGCCCCGCTTCCCGCCTCGGGCAAGTGTGCCCAGGAGGCGGGAACATGGCTAAGGCAACTAAGCCCAAGCAAGGCAATCAGGCTAGGCTAAGCTCAAGACCTGTACTCCCACCTTAAAGCTAGTGAAGCTGAAGCTAGTAAGGCTCGAGCATCAGTACCCTAGACTTACTATCCTTACCACGACACCGCTTATCCAGGCACAGCTGACAAAATTTAGGTAGAGGTCTTGATTTTTCATGGCTAATAGCTAGAATATTCCCTGTTGCGACTTTAGTTTAATGGTAGAACAAAAGCTTCCCAAGCTTTTGGCGCGGGTTCGATTCCCGTAAGTCGCTCCAAAATTTCATTACCCATTTAGCTATGACATAGCCTCACAAATAGCCATCAGGAAGGCTAGCATAGCAAGCATAATGTCGAGTAAGATAACCAACCCTTTGAGGAATACCTCAAATATCTTTTTTGCACCCATTTTTTTTCCTTTAAATGGGGAAAGCCATTGGGCACTACCTGATGAGCTAACCTGTCCAGAGGCTCTCATAGAGAGCACTTAATTATGGTCTTTATTCTTATAGATAAAGCCCGATCAATTACCCTTTAAACTTTGGTTTACGGGGTTTTTTATTTTTAGTACCTCTACTTATCCTCCTTATCCACAATATTTTGTCGGCGCTAGTGGTAATAGGATAAATTATTGCAGCGCTTATGCCATGCATAATTTAACCT
>Cebus_capucinus_imitator_PRJNA485217_SSR093__coassemble_664_pt1 | contig 12090 bp, 6 predicted proteins | sample Cebus_capucinus_imitator_PRJNA485217_SSR093__metabat2_low_PE_002 | metagenome-assembled genome bin Cebus_capucinus_imitator_PRJNA485217_SSR093 | reverse complement strand
CTGCTCGTACTACGCACACTGCTCGTACTACGCACACTGCTCGTACTACGCACACCGCTCGTACCGCGCACGTATCCTACCACATCGTGCGCGTCAGTACGGAGCGCCGCTTGCCTAGCACCAGCCGCCCGAGCACCTGATGCCTGAGCAGCTGCCGTAGCGCCTTGTACTAGCGCTAACGCCCCGCAGAGCCTGGTTCTGTTGCTCGCCTTTAGCGGAATAGCTGCGTGGCGGCTGCGTAGCGGCTGCGGAATAGCTGCGTGGTTCTTGGTAGTGATTGTAGTTTAGTGGTGTGGCGACTGCGTAATAGCGATGTAACGGTTGCGTAATAGCTGTATAGCAGTTGTGTCATAGCGGCTTTTAGTGTTTGCGTAGTGCTTAGCTTGGGCTTAATTGATACGGGCCTAGTGCTTAGCTTGATGCTTGCATAGTGCTCAGCTTGAGCTTGCGTGGTGCTTGCCTTGGGGAATGAGGCTTAGGCTTTAGTTTTTTAGAGAAGAAAGCATGGCAGATATGGGACGCGGCCATCGCCGTAAAAGTAGAACGGTGGCTGAAATTAACGTGGTACCTTACATCGATGTAATGCTGGTATTACTCGTTATCTTTATTGCTACGGCCCCAGTGGTGATGCAAGGTGTGACCGTCGACTTGCCGCAAGCAGAAGCTGAGGCGATGAATGAAGACCAGCGCACCCCTATTATTGCCACGGTTGATCGCGCGGGCCAATACTTTGTTAGTGTTGATACGCAGAGCGTCAAAATTCCTGACCTAAATACGGTAGGCCAAGTCGTGGCCGAAGAGTTAAGACGTGATCCTACTCGTCCTGTGGTAGTGCAAGGCGATGCTCATGTTGCCTACGATAGCGTTATTCAACTTATGAATGCCCTCAAGCGCTCCGGCGTTGAGAGCGTGGGCCTGGTCACTGACCCTATTGCCCTAAATCCCCAGTAAATAATGATGTAGTAGCACTATGTTGCCGGTGACTACTACGATGACTACTATTACTTATTACTACTACGACGAAGCTAACTAGGCTCAATCCCACTCCGCCACACCGCAACTGTGCCATGCCTCACGGCCTGGCAATGATTAGCGCCTCTTTCCTCAGTTTAGCCTCAGTATTTACTCATATGCTTATAGGAAAAGGATGTTTTGGTCTCTGGATTAGTTGATGTTTGTGGTCTTGGGATTAGTTGATGTTTGTGGTCTTGGGATTAATTGATGTTTGTGGTCTTGGGATTAATTGATGTTTGTGGTCTTGGGATGAACTGATGCTTGCGAGCATGGGATTAGCTAGTTGTGTTGATTTTTCTGTTGGTTGATTAATAGTACTGTGTTGGAGCGTTGGCTGCTTTAGCGGTATGAGCTAGTTTGGGAAATGGTAGCTTAGGAGAGGAGATAGTGTTGTGAAGATTGGTCTAGGCCCGGCCTTTATCCTGGCAGTGCTTTTTCATGGAGCGCTCTTAGCTACTTTAGCGGTTAATGTCTCTTTAGACCGCCCGAAAAAACCAGAGGAAAAGCCGGGTCAAATCATGCACGCCACTATCGTTTCGGTACCTCCGGCTAAAGGTAATCCTGAGGGTGAGCCGCCCCGCTCTAGCATGCAAGATACGACTAATCAAGCTGCCGCAACAGCAGCAGCTCTAGCTAAGGCTAAAGCCGAAGCAGAAGCCCGTGCCAAAGCTGAGGCCGAGGCTAAGGCTAAAGCTGAACTAGCCAAACAGGTCGAAGCCCAAAAGAAAGCCGAAGCAGAGCGCCAAAAGGCACTGGCTTTAAAGAAAGCAGCCGAAGAAAAGCTGAAGAAAGAGGCGGAAGCCAAAGCTAAAGCTGAAGCAGAAGCCCGCGCTAAAGCAGAGGCCGAAGCCAAAGCTAAGGCAGAAGCAGAAGCTAAAGCTCAAGCTGAAGCCAAAGCTAAAGCTGAAGCAGAAGCTAAAGCTCAAGCTGAAGCCAAAGCTAAAGCTGAAGCAGAAGCTCGTGCTAAAGCGGAGGCCGAGGCCAAAGCTAAAGCTGCGGCTGAAGCTAAGGCCAAAGCCGAGGCAGAGGCTAAAGCTAAAGCTGAAGCCAAAGCTCGTGCGGAAGCGGCCCGTAAGCAAGCAGAGCAAGAAGCGGCTGACTTTGAAAAAGATCTCTTAGGGCAAGCTAATGGCCTTGAGGGGGGAGTAGGAGCCGGTTCTGGTACTACCTCTAATAGTAGTGTTATCTATGGTGGTAAGGTTCAGCAGCTTATTGAGCAAAACTGGCGTATTGACCCATCGATGAATGGTAAGCGTGTGGTGGTCACGGTGTCGGTTGATAACTCCGGTATGATCTTTAATGAGAAGTGTAAAGGCGATCTGCAGGTCTGTAATAGTGCCCTCTCGACCTTAAAGCTCATTGGTATGCTGCCGATGCCGCCAAAAGATTGCAAAGACTGCAATACCATTGTGATTACCATGACGCCAAAGATTTAGTAAGTCCGCTATATGCTGTCTGGCGTCTGCCTTCTGCCGTTTCCTCCATACGCCTGGCTCCACCTGCCAGCTGCGTAGTAAAGGCAATCTCGCAAAGCCAATATCGCAAATGCAGCAATACCAAATGCTGCCTTTATCAGGCATTATGCCAAATGCTCCAGGAGACTTACGTAGTAGGTAGATTGCTCTAGAGAGGCTGTACTAGGGAAAATGTCGTATGAATCTTAGCAAGTCACGGCTGCCTCGTTCACTCTCTGTAGCCATCATTAGCTTAGGCAATGTTGTGCTTGGCTCGGTTTTGCTGTGCGTGTTACCCATCATGGATGCGTCGTCGTTAGTGGGATTTCTCATAATTTTATAATTCTTGATAATCTCTGTGATATAGATCCCTGTACTCTCATAATGTGCACGCATCTTTTTCTAATGGGCATAGACTAGTCTTATCACCTCTATTCGTACGACTTTACTTTGTTTGCGTCCGCTTTGGTGCACCGTCTGTCCTTAGTATTAGCTCGGGCAATGATAAACAAGGCGTTTGTTTCTGATATATAGGTTATCTTATCCATTTTCCACATTTTTACCAGAGCTGATGCTGTGCTGAGATATTCTATAGTTTTCTGCTGGGTTGTTGACAAAAACGCTGTGTAAGAAAGGCTTTACTTACAAGTATTAAAAGCTGTAATAGCTTTAACAGTACAGAAAAGACTTAACAGTCTGAAAAAACTTTACCCCATGGCCGCAGTAAGTAGTTAGCAAGCGCAGAGCTCCAGATTTATCCCTCATAAGTTAGAGCTAATAGTCGCGCTATCAGAATATAGAGCCAGAATAGGGAGCTATAGCTTTATAGACAACATGGCTATGACAGTGGCATTGTCGTGGACATGTCTAGAGCAAAGGCAAAGGGTATGTCTAGAGCAAAGGTGTAGTTCGTTTTTAGAGTAATACCGTTGTGCTGTTGAGAGCAATACCATAGGGCATTGCGAGAGTAATGCCGTAGGGCAATGTTCTGAGGATAGGTGGCGTAACCTACTATTACTCATTGACTGATATATGTGACACTTGGTGCAGCTTGCTTGTAAGTAATGGAGTCATAGCTGCTGGGCCTAAGGTGTCACATATTTCTTTCCACAAGTAATAAATGTAATGTACTTGCTGTGGCAATGAGCAACCAGGCATTTATTTCACAATATATCAGCCTTTTTCTGCGTTCTCCATATCTTACCAAGTAAATTTACGAGGCTTTGCTAGGGTAAGGATTACGGCTTGTCTAGAGGAAACATCGATGTTTAGGACCAACCGAGATTAAATGTTGCAAATCTGGTTGCTAAAGCAAGATGTAATCTGGTTGCTAAAGCAAGATATCAAGAAGCTTAATGTTAGGAAGCTTAGTAAGCTATTTCTAGTCTTCTAGGCTATTACTGTCAGTAGAGCTAGGATAGGTGCTTTCCTGGGGAAAAATGCTGGTGACCTCATAACAAATCTTGTGCTCTTTGCTAAACTATACCAGTTATGCAGTTATAGTGGGGGATCCATGCGATTACTACAAGTGGTTGGTGCGACCTTGCTCGGTGTAATGCTTCTTATTACTAACGCGCAAGCTGCACTGGAAATTGATATTACGGGTGGTATTAATGAGGGACGCCGGGTTGTGGTGTTACCTTTTAGAACCCAAGGCCAGGTACCTGAAGATGTGAGTGCCGTGATTTCCGCTGATTTAACTCGATCTGGTAAATTTGCACCTTTAACGGTATCCCAATTACCAGCGGGGGCTATTGCGAATAATGGCTTGAACTTTGATGTGTTAGCTTCGATCGGAGCCGAAGCGGTCTTATCAGGTGAAGTGGTAGCCACCGCTCCTGATAGCTATCAAGTTATCTATCAGCTCTATGGCGTCCAAGGCTCTAATAAAGGTCGTCCTTTAATGGAACGTCGCGCCGTTACAGCTAACGCCCAACAGTTACGCCAAGCAGCGCACTTAGTCTCCGACCGCACCTATGAAGCTGTCTTAGGCCAAAAAGGTGCCTTCCGTACCCGTATTGCTTACATCGTCTATCGTCATGGTGATCGCTTCCCTTACAGCCTCATGATCTCAGATTATGATGGCTTTAATGAGGTCTCGATCTTACGCTCAACTGAACCTATCATGACCCCTAACTGGTCCCCTGATGGTTCACGCATAGTCTATGTGTCTTTTGAACGAAAAGCTCCAACTATTTTTGTCCAAGATATTTTCACCAAAAAGCGTACTAAATTAGCCTCTTTCCCTGGCTTAAACTCATCGCCTGCTTGGTCTCCTGATGGCAACAAGATTGCATTTACTTTATCTAAAGATGGTCAGCCTGAGATTTACTACTTTGATTTAGTGGCAACTAAGTTCCATCGAGTCACGAACAACCGTGCCATTGATACTGAACCATCTTGGTCGTCTGATAGTAAGCGTATCTTCTTCACCTCTGAGCGTGCGGGTCGTGCCCAGATCTATGCTGCTGATATTGATACCTTACAAGTGTCGCGTATTACGCAACAAGGAGCAATGAACTTATCTGCTCGTCCTATTCCTAACTCTAATGAGTTAGTAGTTATTACGAGACAAAATGGCTATCGTGTCGCCCGTGTTGATGGCGATGGCTCTTTATATCAGTTAACTACTTCCTCCTTAGATGAATCGCCAAGTGTAGCCCCTAATGGCTCTATGGTAATATATAGTACGATTTACCAAGGTCGCAAAGGCTTGGCTTTAGTTTCAACCGATGGCCGCTTCAAAGCCAATCTGCCTTCAAATACCCAGGGCGACATTAGCGCTCCAGCTTGGGGGCCATTGCCTGATTAAGGCATGCAACCACCATTGCAACTAAGCTTAAGGAACAAGTTATGAAAATTAATAATTGTTTAGCACTAATAGCTAGTGCCTTGCTATTTACGCTGACCGCATGCTCTTCCTCACAGCAACAATCCAGCACCACTGATGGTGAGATGGTAGACCAGAGCATCTATGGCGACCAGGCAGCGTTAGGTGATATCTACGTGGGTGATGATTTAGGTTATGGTGGACTCGCAGGTGATGCGATGACCTCGATCGATCAAAATGGCACCTTAGTGATTGGCGATCCTAATGCCGACCCTAATGCCCCTTATGACCCAACCTTTGCCGGTCCCCAGGCCTTACGTGATAACAACGTGATTTACTTCCGTTACGATAGCGACCAAATCCAAGATGAGTATGTAGCGGTTATGCAGGCCCATGCCCAGTACTTACGTGATAATCCTGATTCGCGCATCATTATCGAGGGGCATACTGATGAGCGTGGTACCCCTGAGTACAACATCGCTTTAGGTGAGCGCCGTGCCCGCTCGGTTGCGCGCTACATGCAGAACCTGGGAGTAGATGTGAATCAGCTCTCTATCGTTTCCTATGGTGAGGAAAAGCCAATTAATCCAGGTCACGATGAGAATAGCTGGCGTCAAAATCGCCGCGCCGTGATTAATTACTAATCGCTCTGACTAATCTACGCTGCGCTATGCAGCACCACATGCCGCTTGCACCTTTCATGCTACAGGAGCTAGTATAGCGTGCACTTTGTGCGGTCTTACCTCGCTCTCTGGCGCTATGCTACCTGCCCTGGAACTAGGCTCCAGGCGGCGGTGTTAGCCTAAGCTGCTAGCTTAAGCTACAAGAATGAGGACAGCATTACCTCTGCCCCCATGTATGTAGTGGTATTGCTGCCCCCATGTAGAGGCTTAGCAGCATTGCTGCCCCCATGTATGTAGTGGCATTGCTGCCCCCATGTAGAGGCTTAGCAGCATTAGCCTGCATCCATATAGTGTACCGCAGCAACCTGGCACTAACGCTCTAGTATTAGCGCCCCAGTACTAGCGCTCCCGATAAGTGATAGCAGCTGCCCCGCAGGCGCTAGATTGTGTTGTGTTAAAGCATATCAAGATAAAGACCCGTCTCCCCTGGAACGGGTTTTGTTTTTTCTAGGATAGGATAAATAGCACCAGATAAGTGCTAATCCTAGCTTTAGCTTTGCTTTGGCAAGCAGATTTGCAACATTTAATCTCTGATGAGCTTAAACATCGGTTTTTCCTATGGACAAGCCATAATCATTACTTCAATCAAGCAGCGTAAATTTACTTTGTAAGATATAGGGAAAGCAGAAAAAGGCTTATATATCGTGAAATAAATACCTTATTTGTCATTATCAAAGCAAATAGCCCTGGGTGTACACCTATCCTAAATTAAATACTGTAATTCTGAGTGCCAATGTAAGCAGTTGTAAGCAGTGGTAGTTTTGGTAGGAGAGCTGAGATAAGTTCTGTATAGACTTTGGGGGCGCTGATAAGGAGCCTTATTATGGAGCACTTGCAGCAAAGAAGTAGGGCTAAATAGTGATGATTCTTGTCTTCTTGCGGGAAAAGCAGCAGCTGATGTTATTTTTGTGTTCTAGATAGCATTAGTATTGTAGCAAGGCGTTTACAATTAGCTCTAAGATCTCATAGTATTAGTTAAGTAAAGTATGCTTCGTGAGACTAGTCAAAAGAGCTAAGAGCAAGCAAGCTAGCTGCTACTATGTAGGTACTACTGTAGGTACTACTGTAGCTAAGCAGTGTTAATAGGTTCGCTATGGCGCTCAGTAGCAATAGATTCACTATGGTGCTCAGTAGCAATAGATTCACTATGGTGCTCACTAGCGCATTCGCTTTCTAAAGCGTCAGCTTTCTAGTGACCAGGGGCAATACGTTTATGTCCAGGACGTAAGAACGGTTGGCTTGTGGTAGCCTTATTAAATCAGCCTGGCGGTGTTATCCTGGTATAAGCCACTAGGTGGAGGCAGCCAGGCGTCCCGCCTCTAGAGGAGCATCCTTGCTTTATAGCCGCATAACTAGCTTGAGAACCAGGATTAAAACAGGGGTGAGGTAAGAGCACTAATCAGTTATCACCACAAGTGGTGAACTAAGCTTAGTTAGCCAAGCTAGCTTGCTCGTGCACTTTAGCGCGAGTATGAGCTTGAGCCTGATTAGTATTCTTTACTGAGCTTTTGCATAGCAGGAAGGAGCCAGATGTTTAGACCAAAGACAATTATGATGTGGCGAGCCTCGGAGAAGATGACTTCGATTCTCTCTAGTGAGTATTTGCTCAGTGGCTCCACTAGTGCCAGCTTATGGACGCTGGGTGATGCTGATTTCGATAAAGAGGTCTCCACTTTAGACCCAGGTACCCTGGTGCTCCTCTTTAAGAGCAGCGATGACCATGATTATATTATCGGCGGTGCCTATTTCTTAGGCTGGAGCAAGCTCTCCATTAAAGATGCCTGGGACTTATTTGGCGTGCGCAATGGTGTTTTTACCCATGATGACCTCGTTAACGAAGTGATCGCCCGTGGTGGTAACAAAGACAGTGAACTTTCCATGGCGCAACTGGTGCACACCTTTATCTTTGATGCTAATGACTATGTGCATGTGCCTGATGAGATGCGTGAAGAAATTAGCTCCCGCCATGTCTTTACTTTGCCTTTAACCGAGCCTTTAGGTCGCTATCTCCATACGAGAGTGTTAGAGCGTCGTGATAGCTACATTAGCGCAGAGGGCGGTGATTGGCAGGGTATGTACTATGCGGCCTCGCATCGTAACTCTAAGAGCTATGTTGCCGAATTCCATGCTCGTGTCTTAAATGCCTATGGCTTCCGCTGCGCCCTCTCAGGAGTGCAAGCTCGCCCGGTGCTCTTCGTCGCCCATATTCAGCCTTTCTATGACTCTAAGTTCCAAAAAGCTAGTAATGGTGTGGTGCTGCGTAGTGACCTCTATCAGCTTTTTAAGGCTGGTTATATCACCTTTGTTTATGATGAAAGCAGAGAACACCTACGCGCTAAAGTCTCGAACACTGTGCGTACTGCCTTTGGTGAAGACTACATGCGCTATGATGGCCAAGTGTTACTCTTGCCTGAAGATAAGAGCCACTGGCCAGAACCTAAGTATGTGAAGTGGCATAACAATATGTGCTACGAGAATTGGCTCCACTTAGGCGGTAGCCACGGTTAATCCCTAGAGACTAAACCAGGATTAGTAGTTCCGGAGGCAACCTGGTACTATATAGTGCCTCAAGCATGGCCAATCATTAAGCATGGCCAATCATTGCCATAGCTCTATTACTAATTATGTAGGTGTTAGTGCTACCAAGGTGCAAGCACTAGCGGCACTATAACTTACATAGCGCTTATTCTTTACCTGTTCTTAATAGAAAAGATAGGAAGAATAGGCGCTTTGGTTTGGGTAAGCGCTAAAGTAATGAGTTGTCTTGGTCTTGGTTGGTGTAGCTTCTTACTTTGGCCCTGCCTGAACAAGCAGATTAGAAGTATTTATTCTAGGCTTGGTTTAAATAGTGATTTTTCCCCAAGCAAGCTGTAAACATGATGCTTCCCGATCTACATAACAGTACTTTTTACGATGAGTGTATTCAGGCAATATCTGATATATCGGGTCATAACATAAAAGCCTTGTTTGTCATTGCCACGGCCATTGCTACAATAATTGCCTTAGCTAGAGGCAAGTCCATTATCAAATCCATTGTCACAGCCTGAATCATAGCTATTGCTACAGATATTGCTAGCGCCAAGGCTAGTGCAAAGCAATAGTTGAGCTAGTCTTATCTAGTCTTATCTAGTCTTATCTAGCCTTATCTAGCCTCAGCTAGCTTTATCTAGCCTCAGCTAGCTTTATCTAGCCTCAGCTAGCCTTATCAAGTAAGATTTAGATCTGTTAGGCTCTACACAGAGTTATAGCTGTTAGGCTCTACACAGAGTAACTTTCGCGTAGTCTTACTCATTAGCGCTGGCACTATTATCCATGTGCTCATTTATAGTTCCATACTTTTTTACTCCGACCAGCATATAGTCCCGTACCTCCTTCCTTCTGTACGCATCAACATCTGTACTCCAGTTATTTGGCTCTTCCGTCCTTCTCTGCGTATCTACTTTTTTACGCTAATCTTCCTTTCTTCCTACCATCATTTTTCCTGTATGCCGCAATATCTTACTCCTGTATTTTTGTGATTCTTTCTTGCTTTACTTCTGTATTTTGATGGTTTTGTTTCGCGCTATTGGGAGATACCTGTTTTATTTTGTTCTTTTACGCAAACTTTACTTTATCAGGTCTTTCTTTTAACGATAAGCGCTTATGATGTTCATAAATAACAGCAGTACTACCATTTATCTTAATTAAATTGGCGCTTGGTATTGGATACAGTAAGGCCTTAACAGGCGCACTTTTATGGATGTGCTTTTATTATAGTATGAGCATATCACGCATCTCCTGATGCCATGATGTTCTAATAATAGTAGCCACAGTACAGCTGTGGTGTATGCCTCAGGATTTATATTTCTGGTCTTGTGTGGCAACTTTTTCCTGACAAGTTGTTATATTTAGGCAACTATCTCTTCTAATGGTAGAGCACTTTTAAGTAACTATGGTGTCAATATTGTGATAGTAACGTGTAATCATTTCGCGTGCTGAAGAGAATGGTTCTACTGATACTGAAGAGAATAATTCTACTGATGTTGATATGAAATATCGCATATGTAGCAAGGAATAACAGAATATGCGTGAACAATATATTTGTGAGCAGAATATGGGTGAACAAAGCATGTGGGAACAGCAAAAGCTCCGGCAAGATATGCAGAAAGAGAACAAGTGTGGGCAAAACAATGGTGCACACTGTAAGCGTCAGCAGCAAATGGCGCTGGTGCGGCAGTTATCACATCCGCAGCTTCATATGCAGCGTCGTGGGGCAGCGCGTGCTTGGACTAAAGTAGCGCTGACGACGTTAGCATCAGTAGTAGCTTTAGCTACCCTATCTCTTAATAGCGCTGCCGTGGCTACCGCAGCTCCCATTGCTGTTGCAGCAGGAGATAATGCTAAAGCTAGTGCTGGATCATCTGGAGTAGAGCGTGGTGCATTGTATGAACAGGGAGCATTATATGCGCGAGGAGCTGCCGGCGATCTGACGCAGGTGGGGGGAGCTCGGCGTACTCATGACAAGCAAACTTCCTTATATGCTGCCGCACTTAAGCTAGCTGAGCGTGACCATGCACAAAATGTGATTTTACTCATTGGTGATGGTATGGGCGATAGTGAGATTACTGCTGCTCGTAACTTTGCTATGGGGGCAGGTGGTTATTTTAAGGGTTTAGATGCTTTACCTTTTACTGGGCAATACACTCATTACTCTTTAGACCAACAGACTCATAAGCCTAACTATGTCACAGATTCAGCAGCGTCTGCTACCGCCTGGTCTACTGGAGTCAAAAGCTACAATGGTGCTATTGGTGTCGATGTCTTAGGTAAAGCCCATACTACTTTATTAGAACTAGCCAAGGCTAATGGCTTTGCTACAGGTAATGTCTCCACTGCGGAGATTGAAGATGCCACACCGGCCGCCCAAATAGCCCATGTAACCGCGCGTAAATGCTATGGCCCTGAGGCTACTAGTGCTAAATGCCCTAGTAATGCTTTAGAGAATGGGGGCTTAGGCTCGATTGCCGAGCAATTACTACTGACTCGTCCTGATATTACTTTAGGCGGTGGGGCTAAGACTTTTCAAGAGAAAGCTAAGGCAGGAGAGTACCAGGGTAAGACCCTTTTGGAGCAAGCAAGAGCTCTCGGTTATCAAGTAGTTACCACAGCTGATGAATTAGCTAAAGTTACTGAAGCTAATCAGACTAAGCCTGTATTAGGACTCTTTGCGCCAGGTAATATGCCTATTCGCTTAAAGGGGCCGCAGGCTACTTTTCAGGGAAATTTACAAAATCCACCAGTACACTGTGAGCTTAATTCTGAGCGTACTGCGGCACAGCCTACTTTAGCACATATGACCAAACAAGCCTTAGACCTACTTAGTTCTAGTCAAACGGGGCAAGATAAAGGCTTTTTCTTACAAGTAGAGGGAGCTTCTATTGATAAGCAAGCTCATGCCTCTAATCCTTGTGGTCAATTTGGTGAGACCATGGATTTAGATGAAGCGGTGCAAGTGGCTTTAGATTTTGCCCAAAAGCAAGGTAATACCTTAGTCATTGTTACTGCTGACCATGCGCATGCCACGCAAATTGTCTACCCTGATGCAAAAGCGCCAGGACTTACGCAAGCAGTCATGACTCACGATGGTGTACCTATGACTATCTCCTATGGTAACTCAGTAGATAAAGATGATGCTGGGCACACAGGCACGCAGCTTAGGGTAGCTGCTTACGGTCCTGGAGCACTGCGAGTATTAGGTCTTACTGACCAAACCGATATCTTCTTTACCATTAAAGACGTCTTGCAACTCCACTAATCCCACTAACTCCGCTAGCCTTACGACCACAAAAAACAACGACAGCACGTCTTCATATAGCCATGGCGCCATAAAAAAACATGGTTTTTGATCCCACAAATCCAGGATCTTATAAGCCCATGGTTTGTGACATCACAAATCCAGGGCTCTATATAATCATGGTTACTTGGCCACACAGCGGCGCAGGCCTAAGTTCTGTGAGCTTGCGCTCAACTAGTGCGGTTCTTGGCGTTCCGCCAAGCTGCGAGCTCAGTTGCGCTCCTTGACAGTTAAGAGCGATGGTCTTAGCCAACCACTCTAGACAGAATCAACTAA
>Cebus_capucinus_imitator_PRJNA485217_SSR093__coassemble_660_pt1 | contig 12174 bp, 4 predicted proteins | sample Cebus_capucinus_imitator_PRJNA485217_SSR093__metabat2_low_PE_002 | metagenome-assembled genome bin Cebus_capucinus_imitator_PRJNA485217_SSR093 | reverse complement strand
TCCTGCTAGTAATGAGCAAATAGTAACAACGAGCAATGAAGACACAGGATAGAGAGATTCTGTCCTATCTAACTCTAGTTTAGCTTGGCTATATAAAGGAGTGATTGTGTCCTTAATGCTTGCTGATTGAGGATCTTGCTGTGGTGAGTCCTTTTTCTTTTTAGGACGACCTACAGGACCTGTAGGCACCATTTTATTGATATCAGTCTCACCATTAATGAGCTTGCCTATCAGTTTTCTGCCAATTTCACGAACTTTTTTCGTGGAAGGATCGTATATCCTACTCAGATCATAGACATAACGAACATCCTTAGACCTAGTAGAAACAGAGACTTTGGTGTGATAGATCTTAATTGGACGGTCATCATTAGTATTATTAACAGCTGTTGCTTTCTTGCTTCTCATATCAAACGCCTTAGGTATATTGTTGTGCTAATGCATTAAACTATAGCATAGCTATATAACATTGATGCAATGTGCTCTATATTGCTCAAATTGACATGCTATAGTATAACAAAGCCATTGACATCATAGTAATAGTATTGCACCAATTTCTGATTAGTTAGCGCTCAGTATGTCCTAAGTCAATGCATAGTTATTAATTTTATCTTGTTTAAAACATATATTACCTAGCAAGAGATAACAAAAGGTTAATTAGCCTGACATGCGTTAGCCCTAAGGGGAGAGCCGCACCTACCTACAGCCTAGTAAGACCTGGAACTAAGACGATAGACATACGCGCCAATAGCTATGATAAAAGTGATAATGATCATGATTAATGAAGTCTCAGGCCCTATTAGGGGGCTCTCCCTCCTTGGGCTAAGGTGATTGGAGTATGATCAGGAAAAACTTAGCCAGCATCACCGTGGTTTGGTTAGGTGCAGCAGTTGTGCGCTTTGTCCTCGACTCTTTTGTAGTCATTATCTGGTATCACTAGCTCTATGGCCCACTCCCACCATTCTTCCATGGCTACCCTGTTGCAGGTAGCGACTCTTACTCTCTCTAGCCTCACCACTTTGGCTCTGTTAAGCGGTTCTGCACAGGCTACCCCTGTCACAGCTCAAACTAATGCTCAAACTAATGCTCAAACTAACGCACCAGCTGCGGTAATCAGCAACTCTCCTACAGCGGTAACAAGCAGCACGCCGGCAGATGTAACAAGCAGCACGACGGCAGCAACCCCTCGCGACGCTGCGGGTATAGAGTTAACTCACGCGCCCTTTATGCATAGCTGGTCGCCTGCTGCTATTAAGCCTAATTTCATCAAAGGCATTGGCGTCAATGCTTTAGCCAAGGCTTTAGTGCAAAGTACAGAAGCTAAAGAGCAAACTCAGACTAGCGCCAAGATAAACACCAAGGCCCTTTCTGCCACAGGTGATACGATTAGTATCCCCGACTTCGCCAATCTGCCTACCTTTTATCGCTTAGATGGCTCATCCTCTGATGCCCTTAGTATATTACAAGAGCAAGGCTTTAACTATGCGGCGCTTAATGTAGTCATTAATCCTCATGACGACCTTAGCTTAAGTCATAACGACGCGACCACCCGAGAACTTGTAGCAGCCATTGCTGTAGCCAAACAAGCCAAATCTTTAGGCATGGGGTTAATGCTTAATCTGGCTATGACTTTAGATACGCCGCCTCATCGCGAGGCTAACCAGGCCCACAACAGCAGTGCTGGTACCATTATTCCTGATACCGATAAATTCACCCTCGCTGAACAGGGACGCGCCCTCTATTTAAGTGCCTATCAAGTTATTCATACATTAAAAGAGCAAGGGGTACTCCCTGAGATTGTTCAAGTTGACCTCGCTAATTCCCTCATGGTGCGGCCATTAGGCACCGCCGCAGCGGCAATTGATGCTACTACAGCCCATCTGATTAAGAGTGCCATCATTGGCATTAAAGATGGCGCTTACTTACGCTCCCCAGCTCAAGAGCGTCCTGGCGCTACAGTTGATATGAATAAGCCAGCAGCCCTCTTAGGTCGTACTGATACCTGGGTCAAAATTGGCTATGGCGCCCCCGAGCAACCACAAGTTGCCATTACTTCGTCGGCTTTAGTAACCAAGGGCCCTCGCGCTGTCACCGGTATACTCACTGACCCTAGCACCGCAACAGCTAGCACTAACCCAACCGCAGCTAGCGCTAACACAGCAACAGGCAGCGCTAACGCAGCCGGCAGCTTAGACGCTACCGAAGGTAGCGAGGGACGCTGGTATCGTAAGCCTGTTATTATGCTCACTCTCCCTGTTCCTATTACCGATGATGATGCCGCTTTAGATAGTGTTACGACCTTAGCTTCCTGGTTACAAGCTCATATCCCAGTTGATCTCATTGGTCTTAATGTGCTCTCACAAGCTGACCAAACTCCTGAGCAAAGTTCGGTTGATATAGCTGATAACTTAACCGCAGTGATCAACGCTATTGGGCAAAACTCAGGACGCGATGTCTTAGTGTTTAACCATGCCTGTATCTTAAATCCGCAGGTTAAGACTACCCATGAGCATGGCTTAGCCCTAAAAGATTTAGTGGAAACAGTATCTGATACCCCTTATGGTCAGGGCTTTTTCTATAGTGCCCTGTGGCAGACACTTGACCCTCATGCCAACACTAGTGCTTTAAGTACTACCAGCGTAACCCCTAAGGTCACCACTAAAGACACAAAAGCTAAACATGACCCTTGTGTGCTCTTTGAGCGCAATGGCCAAGTAACCCCAGTCGTCCACGTCTTTAATGACTGGCGCTAAACTAAGCATGACTAAGCTAAGCCTGGCAAAGCACAGCTTAGCTAAGCTTCAGGCTGCTAAGCCCAGATTAGCAAAGTTAAGCTAAGCCCCCCTTGACCATACTTAGCCTAGCAAAGCTAGGCTAGGCTAAGCCCTCATCCCTGGCGCCTCCATTTTGCCAAGCTTGCAAAGGCGTCCGCTTTCCTAGAGCTGTTCCCGGAGAAAAAGCGCTATCTTATCCCCCGCACCAAGCATCTCAGCATGCGGTCTGCCTCGCATCTTCAATGTAAAGTACACAACTTGTCGCCCGGCTTTAGCTAGGTCGCGCTATCATTAGCACTAATGAATTAACTGCTACCCCTAATCGCTCTCTCCTCGTGACTTTGGTAGAGTAAGCAAGATCATTAGCATTCTTCACAAGATAGCCGCTGATTTTACATTGCTTCTCACTAAAGGTTGTGAGGTGGCAGCTTTAAACCTCACCTATTCTTAGGTTCAAGCTTACTTAATCAAGCTCCATCAGTGCGTTACGCTTGCCTGGCTTTTCTAACCGGTCTGGATTTTCTAACCGGCCTGACTTTAATAGCCAGCCGGGATGACATAGCCTGCCTGGCTTACCAGACTTACCTAGCTTACCAGGCTTCCTGGGCTAGAAAACGCGCTCCCCTTAAGAAGAGGTACGGTTGGTGTGTTAGAAATTATTAGTATTAAATGTTAGCCCGGGCCAGTAACGCTGCGGTACTAGGGTTCTGATAAAGTACAGAGCTTAAGCTTGGCCATGCCAGGCCTGTTCTATACGAGCAGAATACCCCTGCGGCTTTAACAATAGCTCCAGGCATAAACTTAGATTAGGGCGAGCAGTACGGCGCTAGATAGCGTGAACAAGGCAGAAGTACAGGCAGCCATATAAGCTGCAGTACAGACTAAACCACAGGCTAACGAACAGCTTAAGCACTTACTTAAGCTCTTGCTTTAGCAAGAAATAAAGCTCTAGCTTGAACATATAAAGTTCTAGCTTGAGTCTATAAAGCTCTAGCTTAGGTTCTAGCTTAGGTCTGCGACTATACCCGTAAACGCACTAGCACTACTGACGTAACTTAACGCTGCTACCAATTAGCATAGCCAAGCACTAGTAACCACGACGGCACCAACCGGTGTGGCAGTATCTGACTATAGCGTGGCATAGCCAGCTGCGCTCAGCATAGCGCCGCATGGCATGGCATGCTTAACCTGGTAGGATAGCGCTTAGTTACGGGGCTTGATTTAGTAGGAAAATGTTATGGCATTTAAGCCACTGTTTGGCTCACACATGCTCTATGGGGCTGATTACAACCCGGAGCAATGGTTAGCCTATCCTGAGGTCTTAGAAGCTGACGTCAAGATGATGCAGCAGGCTCATTGCAATGTGATGTCGGTAGGCATCTTCTCGTGGGCCAAATTAGAGCCTGAGGAAGGCAAGTTTGATTTTACCTGGATGGATGAGGTACTAGACCGCTTGCACGCGCATGGCGTTAAGGTCTTTTTAGCCACCCCAAGTGGAGCTCGTCCGGTCTGGCTAGCACAAAAATACCCTGAGGTATTACGCGTTAATGAGCGTCGCGAAAAGCAGCTCTTTGGTGCTCGTCATAACCACTGTATGACCTCCCCTATTTACCGGGAAAAGGTCGCCCTAATCGACAGCAAATTAGCCGAGCGCTATGGCCATCACCCTGCCGTTTTAGGCTGGCACCTTTCTAATGAGTATGGCGGTCAATGCCATTGCCCTTTATGCCAACAGAAGTTCCGGCACTTTCTCCAAAAGAAGTATGGCACTTTAGAGAAGCTCAATGAGCAATGGTGGAACACTTTCTGGTCTCATACCATGTTTAGCTGGGAGCAAATTGAGTCACCATCGCCTATTGGCGAAAACGCCGTACACGGTCTTAATTTAGACTGGATGCGTTTCTCTAGCGCTAATGCTCTCGACTTCTGTCGCTTTGAGCGCGACGTGGTAAAGAAAGCGAATCCTGACCTCCCAGTCACCACCAATTTCATGGAATTCTTCCGTGATTACGACTACTTCGAGTGGGCCTCGTCTTTAGATTTCATCTCGTGGGATTCCTACCCACAATGGAATGTCTTTGACGATCCTGACTATATCGCCAGCTATGCGGCGATGAACCATGACCTCATGCGCTCTTTAAAAGGTGGCCAACCTTTCGTCTTAATGGAATCCACCCCTAGCTGCACTAATTGGCGTCCGCTCAGTGTCTTAAAACGTCCCGGCATGAATATCGTCTCCTCCTTACAGGCAGTAGCTCATGGTGCTGATTCAGTACAGTACTTCCAATGGCGCAAGAGCCGTGGCTCTAGCGAGAAATTCCATGGTGCAGTAGTCGATCATGTCGGTCATATCGATACTCGTGTGGGGCGTGAGGTACAGGAATTAGGCTCTATTCTGTCTCGCTTAGGTGCAATCTGCGGAGCTGCAGTTGATGCCAAAGTAGCCTTAGTCTTTGATACGCCTAATCGCTGGGCTATCGAAGATGCCCAAGGTCCACGTAATCAAGGGGTCAACTACTTAGAAACCTGCTTAGATTACTATCGTCCGCTCTTTAAGCGCGGTATCGCTATCGATGTCATCGATGAGACTTGCCCTTTAGATAAGTATGAAATGGTCATTGCCCCTTTAAGCTATATGCTGCGTGAGGGCTATGCCGACAAGGTGAAGCACTTTGTCTCTAAGGGCGGTACCTATATCGCTTCATGCTGGTCGGGTATAGTAAACGAGAATGACCAATGCTTCTTAGGAGGCTTCCCTGGTCCTTTACGTGAGGTTATGGGAATCTGGGAGGAGGAAATTGACTCCTTACCAGAAGGAAAGCAGGTCAAAGTACAGCTAAATCCTAACGGTCTTGATTATGGCTTTGTTAATGGCTCTTACTATGGCCGTGAACTCTGTGGCTTAGCTCATGCTGAGTCTGGAACCGAAGTGCTCTTAAGCTATGCTTCCGAGTTCTATCACGACTACCCTGTCATTACCCGCCATCAATATCGCCATGGCCAGGCTTACTATGTCGCTACCCGTTTAGATGCGGCGGCTATGGATGCTTTCTTAGGCTTAGTTGCTCAAAAACTTAAGCTGAAGAATGCCCTCAATGAAAAAGCCTATTTACTGCCTCCAGGGCTTAATATCGCTAGCCGTGTGCAGGAAAAGGAGCGCTTTATCTTCATTAACAACTATGACACTCAAGAGCACTTCATCAAGCTTAATAGTGTCTTTGAAGACATGCTCCCAGCCCCAGGCAAGGGTAAAAACCTCGCTGGAGTCATCACTATTGGCCCAATGAGCAGCCGCGTCTTACGTCAGCCGCTCTAAATACCACTATGCGCGCTGCGAACTACGCGCGCTGCGAACTACGCGCGCAGCGCTCTTAGCGCTAGCACTGCATGCTACGTAACCGCACGTTCCTAGCGCTAGCACTAGCTAACCTATTCATCCTAGTAGCGCTGTAAGCGCTGCTGGATGCAGCAAAGAGGTGGAATTAAGCCAAGCAACAATGGCTCCGCCTCTTTCATCTTTGCGTCCCATCCTGTGTTATCCTGTCATTAAATATTACCTGTCAATATCCAAAGATCTATCAGAAAAATGTAGTCATAAGATAATTGCGCCAACATTAAGGCTCATTGGGGGCACTGTGGTGATACTGTGGTGCATAATAGGCGCATAATTAGGGGCACTGTGAACGCTCTGAGAGAACAAAGTTGGCGTATCGATGACTCCATACAGAGCTAAGAGGTATAGATAATTAGCCTAATGTCGCCAGTAGCTTAGATAAACCAGACTCAGGAACAGCCCAAAACAGCAAGGAAAGGCCAAAAAGGTAAGGCAAGACCAAGCCTAGAAAAACCAGGCAAGGTAAGGATTGGAAAGTAAAGGAAAGTCCTAGCCAAGCCTGATAAGGACGGTATCGACCTCTGGGCATCTCGGTCTCTTGGCTTCTGAGTCTCTGGAGCTCTGGGGATCACCACCTCTCAATACAGGTTATTGCCACCTCTTAAGGTAGAGATGTGCCCCATCAGGCTGGTTATTTCCGCCCCTAAGAGTCAAAACTGCCCTAAAGTTAGACTGTAATGCTTCCTTTTATTTGACATTACTAAGCCTGCATTGGCTCTATGAGGCTGCCTTTGCTGGAAAAAAGAGCAATGGGCAAAGTGGTCATGCCACTAAACAGACCATGTTATCCCTCATAATTTATCCCCCCACAAACAAGCATAAGATCGGGGATTATGGCTAAAACAAGCCTTTTTAGAAGAGGTAGTCTTTTGCTCTTTTATTGCACTTCCCCCACATATCTTCCACTATAGGCACGATCATTGCTCTAAAATTGAGCATGATTTATAGGAAAAAATTATCTACGCTCTTTGTAGATAAAGTGGAGTAAGCTAAGTACCCCGAGCATCCCCTGATATAGGCACTATATCTCATTGCTCGCTCTTAAAAAGATAGTTTTTGCCTAAGATGCTCTTATCTTGATTGCTTTCTGCAAATTTAGAGAACCAAGAGCAAAAATTGCGCTAATATCTTATTTAGGCAAATGATACGCTGCTGCCTCCAGTTGCAAACATAAAGTAAGGCCCAGTCATAAACACAAAATGAGGCCAGTTGTGAACACCAGGTAAGTCCCAAGTGCCAACACCGGGCTAGCTCACACGAGGTGGATAGCTCTCGCCTCACCATCGGGCAGTTGGTAAGCTCAAGAATCTTTGTAAGGAAGCGCGGTTTTTTTTTTTCGGTTTTCTGTGGATATACAGCTACAGCAATAGTCTTGTTGTAGGAAATATCCTAAGGGCTGGACTAGCCCGGCTTGCGTCAGGAGCACCTCTCAAGAGAGGCGCACTAACGAACCCTCTAGTACATAAACTATCTTTAGCGTGAGTCAAGCTAGCTTGGCTTAAGTAACCTCATAAGGTTATTAACTTAGTCTATTTAGTAAAGCCCACCTCTAGTTTAGTACTAAGCATATTCCCGTTTAAATAAGGGTAAAGATGTCTTAAGCGGTTAAGTGCATCTAAGCATAGTGCTTCCTATACTCAGGAAGCAGTGCTTACGTACACCGCTGAGGGATGTCAACTTCGAGGAACATCTTTGTTTAAGCACAGAACTTACTTTAAGCCAAGCTGATTCGGTCAAAGCGCTGTTGTCGTTCGCGCTCAAGGATATGCTTTTCCCTCTCGGTGGCAAGGCGTAATCAAGAAGTACCAGCAATAACACTAGCAGTATTAGGCTAAGCCTAGCACTTCTAGAATAGGTGAATCCTAGCACTACTAGCAGTGGTACGCCCAGGACGAGAACTCCAGCAGTCAAAAGCAAATATCGTTAGGTTTGAACTTATGTTGGTCGCTTAGAGTTATGTCTCTTTATGTATGTTAATTAGGACTAGGTAGCTCGCTAGCTCAAGACCATACGCCCATCATGTCCAGTACGGCTTATGCACTCTTGAGTTAAGTCAGGGGCTATAAGTCTGATTGAGATAGAAAAGAAGCATAGGCACTAGCATTAATTTGAGCTTACTGATGCCAAGATAAGCTTAAGGTAATGATTTCTTAGTACTAATCGAGATAGTTCCTCTAGGCAGGATGACATTCTTCATAGAGTCATGCTGGTATGACTACAGAAGAAAAGTCCTGCTACTTTATGCCATCACCTCAAGTTAGGTCTAACTTCAAGCACGAGCAAGAATAAGCCGTCTGCTAACTTAGCATCATGTTAACTCAATAGCATTGCTAACTTGGCATCCTGCTTACTTAAGCAACCTGTTTGATAAAAGAACATTGTGATGCTGTTGCTCATAGCGCAGCTCCATGGCTCTGCTGTGTTGCTCATAGCGCAGCTCTGGCATTGCTCTTAGCTAAACTTTAGGGAAAAGTGTAGTAGGGGCTGGGGATAGCCCAAAGAGAAATATAGCCCCGGTTGAGTGCAATCTAAGCTGACCTTACATCACAGTAAAACAGCATGACTAAACTCCAACCAACTACCGAAGCGACACCTTAAAGCTCCTCTTAACGGAGCTTTTGGCCACTTATTTAGTGGCACACCGCTATGGCATTAAAGTTCATTACTTTTGCGGGGAAAGAATTTTTTATGAAGAATAAGCTCTTATCTGTCTCTATCGCTGCTGCTTTATTAGGTATTGCTAGTGTAGCTTCTGCTGCCGTTCCTGATAGCTTCTACTTTGGTGTTCGTGGTGGTTATGCCCACACTGATTGGGATAACGAAGATCAAACACAGATCGTTTCTTCGGACGACAATGGCTACGGTTTAGGCGCATTCTTCGGTTACAGCTTCAACGAGTACTTCAGCTTAGAAGGTGGTTACAACTACTTCGACGGCTTCCAGGCTCAAGATGGCGCAGATACAAACGGAGCTAGCGAGAAATACGATTTTGACATCAACGGTCCTGAAATTTCCGCTCGTCTCTCCTTACCTCTGACCGACAACGGCACTGACTTCTTCTTACGCGGTGGTGGAATGTACGCTGTCTCTGATAATAGCCACCAATTTGCGCCAGTTGTAGGTGCTGGTATGAATATCATGCTCACCGACACCCTGGCTTTACGCGCTGGTTACGATCGTTACTTCAATATTTACGATAACGACGATTACTCCTCTGTTGATATGGATTTAGACTTTGCTTACATTGGCTTAAGCTATATCTTTGCTCCAGAGCAACCAGCCGCCCCTGCAGAGCCAATTACTCATACCGTTACCACCTCTTATAACTTAGATGCCAGCACTCTCTTCGCTTTTGATAGTGCTCAGTTAAGCCCAGCTGGTGAAGAGGCTGTAGCCAAGGTCGTTTCTGACACCAATAATGCTAACTTAGACAGCGTCAACTACACAGTATCCGGTTACACCGATCGTTTAGGTAAGGCTGCATACAACCAGAAGCTGTCCCAGAAACGTGCTGATATTATCGCTCAATCGTTAGTGGCTCATGGTGCCAATGCCAACCACGTCACCGCTACCGGCTTTGGTGCTGCTGATCCTGTTACTGGCAACGAGTGCTTAGGCTTAAAGACCAAGGCTGAGCTCATCAAGTGCTATGCTCCAGATCGTCGCGTGGTTATCAATGTGACTGGTACCTCTTCCGAAACCCAGGTGGTTCCTGCTGATTCTACCGAAAACACTCTCTAAGAGCTAAGAACTAAATCTCAGTGCTAACAGCTAAAGGCTAAGAGCTGAGGGTTAAGCGCCAACGCTCTTAGATCAAGCTAAACGCTCTCTAGCGCACCAAGCGCTCACCAGAGAGCCAAGCACACTCTAGAGAGCCGCCGAGGCTCTCTAAGTCATGACAAAAAATAAGCCCCCAGTAAGTAATTACCGGGGGCTTTTTCTTGCCCTATCTAGCCCTACCTTGCTCTACCCTACATTGGCACGATTGCTCTGAGGTTTTGCTCCTTACTGAGCTAGCCCTAGAGAAATAGCTGAGAAAGGTCTTATGAAACCGGTAAGACTACGCAACGCTTAGCTATTATTTTGTAACTATTGAGTTCACTTTTTAAAGACGTAAAGGTAGCTAAAGCCAATACTAAGCTTATCTCATGGCTAGGCAATGCAAACTCCACAAACTCGTGCCAATGTGGGTCTACCTATCCCTTTCTTGCCCTAACTTTAGGCGCTCTACTTAGCGCCAGGGGGACCACCTGATAAAAGCAGCTTACCTGATGCAAAATGAACTTACTAAAGCAAGCAGGGCTTATCCCTACCAGAGGCATTTACCGTAATAAGAAGCACTTACCGCAATAAGGAGCGCTTAGCGCAACAAAAGGCACTCACTAAAGCAAGCCGCACTAGCTTAGCGCTGACTTGCAGGGAGAGGATTTGAATCTCTTGCGGGGAGCGTTTACCGGCTCTTCAGAGAGACGCTCATAAGCTCTTGAGAGAAGAAGCTTAGAAGCTCTTCAGAGAAGAAGCTTAGAAGCTCTTCAGAGAAGCGTTTAGAATAACTACTTATCTTCTTTAGAGCGGTCGTAGAGCACAATCTCTTCAACCCCGTCATCCTCACTCATAGAGTCGCTCGCAATTTCCGCCGCCTCTAAGAGTTGACGATAATAATCTAAAGCGGCCTCATCAGGATTAGCCAGCGCATCTAAGAACATGTGTTTGATCTGCTCTAAAACCGTAGCCCGGCAGATCATGACAATCTTTGACTCTTTCTTACCCTGAGGCCAGGCATCTAATTGGGTAATAGGGTAGAACTGACCTTGCACACCATGAATGATCACCGGACGGTCTTGCCCCTCAACATCCAAAATACCCTTAATGCGTAAGAGGGAGTCACCATATTGCTGCTGCACCACATTCACCGCACTTAAGAAGACCATAGGGTTAATCGGCTCATCGCGAGTAATAGCGAAGCTATCGATATTGGTGTGGGCAATAATCTTAGGCTTAGCAACACCAGCCTCAATCGAGGTAGTCACAGGACGTAAAGGAGAAGCTAAGGTTATACCGGACTTAGCTGGCGCCATCACTGGCTTAATCGAAAGCCAATTATCAAGGCGCTTTTCGGTAGTAGATATCTCTTCTTTTTGCGTAGTGGTCTGATAAGGGCCAATTTCCTCCATCACATCAGGAGTGATATTGCCTTTAACCACCGCATGAATAGGAGCGGCTGGATTAATGCCATGCACTACTTCCCGAATTGAGTCTAACTCATCGGCATCAATTAAATCGCCTTTGGAGATTAAGATGATGTCAGCCAGAGCCACCTGCTTTACGGCTTCATACTGCTTTTGCAGCTGCTCACGGGCAAATTGGCCATCGACCACAGTAACCGTACCGGCATAGTAGTAATTATCTAAGCAGAACTCATCGTTAATGAGAGTGCTAATGACACCAGCAGGATCGGCTAAACCAGTGGTCTCAATGAGGACGCGGTCAAACTTAGGAATAGCCCCTTGCTTAGATTTAGCTAAGTTAATAGCGAGGCTATTCACGAGCTCACCTTGCAAGGTACAGCAGATACAGCCGGAGCCTAAGAGCACCACGGTGTCATCAACCGCCTGGACTAACTCATGGTCTAAACCGACATCACCAAACTCATTGATGAGTACCAGGGTGTCTTTGAACTTCTCCGAGTTGACCCAATGGTTCAACAAGGTAGTTTTACCGCTACCTAAAAAGCCAGTAATAATATTAACGGGAATACGATTATCGACTGCGGCTTGTTGCTCAGACATGATTCACCATTACACAAAGAAAAAACAAGAGGGCTTAAGCTCTCCCCGGCGCGGCGTACTTACCTAACTAGGATACGACCTAACATAGCTTATCAAGCCTAGCACGGCTTGCTTAGCTTAGCTTGCTTATCAAGCCTAGCTTTCTTATCAAGCTGAGCGCAGCTAGACATAGCAGCTAGCTAAGCGCAGCTAGACATAGCAGCTAGCTAAGCGCAGCTAG
>Cebus_capucinus_imitator_PRJNA485217_SSR093__coassemble_649_pt1 | contig 12310 bp, 4 predicted proteins | sample Cebus_capucinus_imitator_PRJNA485217_SSR093__metabat2_low_PE_002 | metagenome-assembled genome bin Cebus_capucinus_imitator_PRJNA485217_SSR093 | reverse complement strand
AATGATTTACTAAAAGGAGAAGAAGTATTCGGTATAGATCCTTTGTTAAAAAATTAGTGTAATAAGCAAGGCTGAGCGCGCCTGGCCTCATAGATGAGGTGGGGTCAAGGGCCTTACCACCGAGTCGACTCTTAATCTTATTCAAGCAAGATAAAACTATCTTTACAGCAGCAGAGCATACTACAGTGAGCTTGAGCTTTGACCAGGCGTATAACCTTAGGGAATGCCTTTATGGTATGACCTTAGGTTATGCCTTTAGAGGATGACCTTAGGGTATCCTTAAGGCTATGCCTTATAGGGCTATAACCTGGCTCATAAGCGCTAGCTGTAGTGGGGGTATGCGCGTAAAGTAAGAGCTAGCTTACGCAGAGTAAAGACGTAGGGGCGAGCCCTACAGAGCGCCTCTAAGGTCAACAGGAGATCGTGTCTATAAGATCATCGCTGATAACCCATAACTTGACTATTATCTAACAATTAACAGAAAGGATACAAGCTCTACCCACGTTTTGCTTGATCTCTATGCGGACTAAGCGGCTTGGTCTATAGGCTGATGCTATATTCCGCTCCAGGCTAGCGCCTACTCCCATTCTAGGCTAGCGCTATATTCCGCTCCAGGCTAGCGCCTACTCCCATTCTAGGCTAGCGCTAGATTACGCCCGAGACTGACGCTAGATTACGCTCTAGGCTAGCGCCTGCTCCCATTCTAGGCTAGAGCTCTCTGCCATTCTAGGCTAGCGCCTATTTCCCTTACGGAGCAATACCAGCCGGATACCATCATTGTGCCTGGCCTGTACGTACCAGGCCAGGCACTGTGCCTTTCGAGCGCTAGCTCTATACTTACCGGGCGCTGGCTTTGTGTCTCTTAAGCGCTGGCTAGGTAGATGTCGGCTGTCCTCGCGGGAGCCGGATAGCTTTTATCCCGCGTTTGCTCCTGCTAAGTGAGCATCAGGATATAGTAGGGCTAGAGATGCGATATCTTAGCCATATATGTTAAGATTTAGCACCTTATTTTATCCCCTCGAGTTAAGGCACAGCACTTAGGAAACAATGCGAGGTCACAGTAGCTCGAGCATCGCCCTTAAGTCACAAGAGCAAGGTTACAGCACGCCGCACTGAAGACAGGCGCAGGCGGTTTGCGCAGGTATTTCGCGCTGGCGGTTTGCGTTGGTGACAGGTGCGCAGAGCACTGGCTCAGGTGACAGGCGCGCAGAGCACTGGCTCAGGTGACAGGCGCCGCTATGCGCGTCCCCGAGCGGGAGCTGGGATAAATATTTTGTTTGGCTTTTCGGCTTTTTGCTTTTGCTTTTGGTTAAGAGGTGGATATGGCTCAGCAGGAGCATGAGACTCAGCTTAAAGTGTCTTATCACCAGGCGAGCGCTGATGATGCAGGGCAACGCCTCGATAATTTTTTAGCGCGGGTGCTCAAAGGTGTACCGCGCAGCATGATCTACCGTATTCTAAGGCGCGGTGAGGTGCGCGTTAATAAAGGGCGTGTTTCCCCATCTTACAAGCTTCAAGAGGGGGATGAGATTCGCATTCCGCCAGTACGAGTAAGTACCGGACCAGTGACTATTCCCTCTTCTAACCTGCATCTGGTGCAAAATCTCCAAGAGCGCATCTTGTTTAACAATGAGCAAGTCATTGTGGTAGATAAGCCCGCTGGCTTAGCCGCCCATGGGGGATCTGGTATTGAGTTTGGCTTAATTGAGGCGATGCGCGCGCTCTATCCGGAGGAGCGCTTTTTAGAGTTAGCCCACCGTCTCGACCGTGAGACCTCGGGGGCGCTCATTATTGCTAAGCGACGCGCCGCCTTACGTAATCTCCATGAGCAATTTCGTAATCGTGTGGTGAAAAAGCGCTATCTCACCTTAGTGCCAGGAGCTTGGGATAAAAAGGTCAATCTGGTTAATGCCCCACTGGTACGCAATGAGCTCCGCTCCGGTGAGCGTATGGTGGAAGTAAACTTCCGCGAGGGCGCCCCATCTTCTACCGGCTTTGCTATTGTGGAGTCTTTTGGCAATGATGCTACCTTAATGGCGGCTCTGCCTCACACCGGTCGTACCCACCAGATCCGTGTGCACTGTGCCTATGTGAAACACCCTGTAGGCGGTGATGATAAGTATGGCTCCCGTGAGTTCAATGCTTTCTTAAAAGAGCGAGGGATGCATCGCATGTTCTTACATGCCGCTCGCGTTAGCTTTGTTGATCCGCAATCAGGGCAAATGGTTAAGGTGGAGGCTCCACTGCCTCCGGAGCTAGAGCAAATCTTGGAGGTGTTACGCCGCCATTAGCTTGTGGCTAGCTTGTGGCTAGCTTGTGGCTAGCTTGTGGCTAGCTTGCAGATAGCTTGCGGCTAGCTTGCAGATAGCTTGCGGCTAGCTTGTAGGTAAGCTCTTGGTTTGTAGGCTCTTGGTGGGTAGAGTAGCGGTAGCTTTTTGTAAGAGAGATTGAGCGAGGGAGGTTAGCAATGACCATGCAAAAAACTGAGGGTTTAGTCGAGTGTTTACACTCTTGCCGCCTCTTAGCTTTTGATGTTGATGGTACGCTTACTGATAGTATTGACCAGATTATTACTTGCTTCCAGCGTACTTTTACCCATGCAGGCTTACCCGTACCTGACCCTGAGGCCATTAAAGGCACCATTGGTATGAGTCTGCCTTTAGGTATTCAAAAGCTTTTACCTGACCCTAGTGATAGTCGCTTAGGTGCTGAGGTCACTCAGCTTTATAAAGATACTTTTACCGTATCACGTGATTTGCATGTCACAAAGCTCTTTCCAGGGGTGATCGAGCTCTTAAGCGAGTTACAAGAAGCGGGCTTTATTATGGCTATAGCCTCCGGTAAATCCCGGGTGGGCGTGATGCGCGTCTTAGATGATATTCCCGCCTTAAAGCCATTTTTCCCTTATATCTGCACAGGTGATCAATGTGAGTCTAAACCTAGTCCAATGATGCTCCAGATTTTAGCAGCCCAGGCGCAAGTGCCTTTAGCTGAGACTATGGGCATTGGTGATGCTATCTTAGATATTAAGATGTGCCGTAATGCTAAGTGTCATGAGCTTGGGGTAATGTCGGGTGTCTGTGATGCCTATGATTTTATGGATAATGAGGTGGAGTTCTATATCCCTAAGATTACCGATTTGCGTAACTATCTGCACTAACAGCAGTGCTGACCGCACTAACAGCAGTACGCTCGGTACTAACAGCAGTGCTGACCGCACTAACAGCAGTACGCTCGGTACTAACAGCAGTGCTGGCCGCATTAATAGCGTAACTAGCGCAGCTCACAGAATTTAACCCCATATTGGCACGACTTCTCTGAGGTTTTGGTACTTTCCTGAGCTAGCCCTAGAGAAATGGCTTAGTAAGGTCTTAGAAGTGGCTAAGACTACGCAACGCTTAGCTATTATTTCGTAAGTATTGAGTTCACTTTAAAGATGTAATGGTTGCTAAGAGCACTACTTATCTTATCTCTAGGCTTAATAACGCCACCTCCACCAACTCGTGCCAATGTTGGTTAAAGCTCTCCTTGCCCCAGCATCCTATCGCAACCTCTACCCCCTGGGCTGAGCATACGCCTTGGTGCTGCAGCACCGTATGCTCTTTAGTATGGTATTATCCGCGTCTCCCCCGGAACTCTCTGTGCCTTTGTTCCTTAGCTTATCTCTGATCCTGATGCCCCCAGCACTCGCAGCTGCGTCCGTGGCGGCATCCCTTTCTATGAAGAGGCCCCCCCCTTGCTTCCTTAGCTTTGTTGGTGGCCCTTTGGTTCTGCTTAGGTCCCTTTAGCTCTGCTTAGGGGCTCTTTTTAGAACATCAAGTTGTTGATGCGGCGTTTGCGGATTTCCTCGCGCTCAGCCTCCGTTAAGAACTCTTGGCGACGGTCATCACGCATCGATACTTCGCGCCCTTTGCGTAATTCAAAGAATTGCTTTAACTTGGCGTAATTGGCGCTGCGGGCGGCATCTTTATTAGCCTGCATGCGGCTATCGGCACGGTCAATGGCCTGTTTGAGATTATCGTTAGGGAAGCCCTCTTCACCTAAGGTTGCCATACCAATGCCAAAGAACACCGGCACGTGGCGAGAGGCAATATCGCTAATTTGTTCTTGCTGGGCGTTATAGGTGGTGCGCAGCTCTTCGATATATTGCACAGTACGGGCTGCTTGCTCGGGTGGGCAGCGCAGCATCATCACAACAAACTCATCACCGGCTAAGCGAAGTACTTCAACTTCACTTAACTGCTCTTTATCGTCATCGCTAGCATTAAAGTTTGCTAAGCGGGCTTCGGTAGCGGCAATATGAGCGGCTCCACTCTGCGCCCGCGCGGTCATTTCCTTTGGCAGTCCATGCTGGTTCTCGTAATTATTTTCCGAGGCCTGAGGCTTGGTTACATTCGGTATTAGCGTATCTCCTACCGCTACATTGCGGCTCTCAGCTTGAGCATTGCGGCTCTCAGCTTGAGCATTGTGTCTCTCAGCCTGAGCATTGTGTCTCTCAGCTTGAGCATTGCGGCGCTCATCCTGAGCATTGTGTCTCTCAGCCTGAGTAGTATTGCTTTCTGTCTCAGCTGCAGCCTGAGCATTGCTCTTAGCCTTAGCATTAGTGCTAGAAGCGCTGGCGCTTGGTAGTGTAGTGTTTCCTGGTGCTTCGTTATTGCTAGCAGCAACGCGGATCTTAGGATCTAAGTAGTTAGTCGGAAGGATGTGGTGGTAGACAGTTTCGTGGATAGTATCGCTATGCAGCTCACGTAAGGCCTGTTTAATAAGTTCACAGGTTGTGACTAAGAGGAAGTCACCATCACTGTGTCCTAAGATATCATTAGTGACTTTTAAGCCAGTGACATCGACAAAAATAACCGAGACCGGATAGTTAGAGGCATCACCATAACGGAGTAAATTCTGCTGGAGATAGGCGCGATTATGGAGTCCAGTCAGAGAGTCGGTAAACATCATGAGTTTGATGTTATCGAAGTTACTCTTAACTAGATTGATATTAGTCTGTGAGCCAATGACCTTAATCGCAGTGCCATTACTAGCGCGCTCTAACACTAAGCCGCGGCGAATAGTCCAGAGATAGTGGCCATCATGGTGTTTGAGACGTTGGCAACTCTCAAAGTAGTCACCATATTGAGGTGAGGCCACAATTTGCTGTTGCACTAAAACCACGTCATTATCATCAGGGTGCACCAGCCGCTCACTAAAATCATTAAAGGTGTGCGGAAATTCCTGTTCTGAAAAGCCTAACATACAGTGGAAAGAGGCCGAGCAAATGAGCTCATCAGTGACAGGGAACCACATATACATGCCATCTCCCGAAATTTCGCGTGAGATAAATTCCGAGTAAGGGCTGTCTTCATGAGAGATAAAGCCAGTGGCATAGACCGTGTGATGATTGGCATCACGTTCTAGTACTGCGCCAAAGATTATAAAGCTGGTGCCGCTATAAGGGCCTTTGATGATATTGATACGCTCAAAGATCACATCACCCATAATGGTACGACGCATATTCAGCCAGAAGCGAGCAGCCTCAAAAGAGGAAATATAGGAGGTAACGTGATTGATATCGTACCATTGGTAATAATCATCAATACCTAAAATCTCGGCACAGGTACGGTCAAATAAAAAGCCCTGATGCTCTACATCATAGATCCAATGTCCTAAAGTCACCGTACTGGGAGAGAGCTCGTTTAACCAATCAGTTTCTAGCGTCATCTCCGCCGGAATGGCTATCTTATTAGTTGGTGCTAAAGAGGTATTAATGTTTTTGTAAACAGCACAAAAAGCATTGTGGGCGTCTATGGTTGATATTTTGCTGTTAGCTCCACTGCTTAAGTCTTTATCAGGCTCGTGAGCAAAAGCGGTAAAAATAGTTGTGTCCATAGAGGGAAAAGAAGGAGCGCTTACAGTCGTAATGGGAGCAGGAGAATCCTTGGGTTGGAGAGTATCTAAGCTAGCCTCAGTGCTTACTGGAGCTAGCGCTTCCGTAGGAGCAGAGCTGAGAGCTATTTCTTCGCTGCGTAGCTTTGCCTCAAGGGGGGATTTCTCCTGATGGAGCGCCATATCTTGCTCTAGGGTATTTTCTTTTTGCCTGATTTTTAAGGATAAGTCAGCTGGAGCCGGTGCAGCAGCGCCTTGAGATTTGCAGCAGCGTTTAGCCGCACAGTGAGATGGATGGTTACCTGCAGGAGCAGGAGATTTAGGCGATAAATGGCTCTCGTTAGGCATAAGTTCTTCCACTTAATCCTTTTCTTGCTCTAGGACCAGCGTCCTCTAATCAGGCACTATAGGCACTAACATTTAGGTTTGGTTATGGCTCGGCCATGGCTATGCCTAGACAAGCTTGTAAGCTTACTAGTATAGGTAATTAGGTTAATTATCAGAGGGACCATGGCATGAGGTAATGATGAGCAGGCTCATGATGAGCGGGCCATGATGAGCCTGAGCACCGCGTTTTTCTTACTGCTGCCACTGCGTAGCCACAGCTACTGCCGCTGGAGCATGGTAGCTTTTGCCGCTGCAACATCCTTTTCCTCGCACGGCCTGCAGGTGCTGAGTTCTTACAGGACACACCTCTAGTTACCGTGGCGACATGAGTGGGCCTGGGAGCGGCGCTGCTTCCTGGCATGAAACGGTTTAGCTGGGGCCTGGCTGCTCCCAGTCTGCGTGGCTGTTCCCAGTCCGCGTGGCTGCTCCCAGTCTGCGTGGAGGCCTCTGGGAGCGGGCTTAGCTAGTTAAAACAGGCGCTTGTCAGTTAGGGTAATGCTCTGCTGCAATTGGTTCTCAATATAGGCTTTGACCAGGGCATAGTGCTCTTGATGCTCTAAGCGCTTATTTTTTTGCATAGCCAAGTCAGCCTGATTGATGGCTCCATAAATAAGCTCATAGGCTTCTTCTTTTTCGTCAGGGCTTAACTTGCGTCCATGATATTTACTGAGGTCAATGGTGCAATGGCCCATGCTAAAGAAGACCGGCATACGAATAGGAGCATTGCGGTTATAGTGATTGAGCGCCATATGGATATTATGCTTAATGAGCTCGGCCTCACTGTTATTACAAGATGGCAGGAGGCAGATAATTTCATCACCACTAATACGAATTATTTCCTTAGGCAGGGTAATCGTATTTTTCATCAACATTGCTGCCGTACAAAGAAGCTTATCGCCAATCGTATGGCCTAAGTAATCATTGTAAATCTTGAGCGCCGTAATATCGGTAAAGATAATCGTAAGTGGCGAGGGAATATTGTAGATAAACCTATCCATTTGCGTAATGAGATAGGTTCGATTATGTAAGCCCGTTAGAATGTCGGTAAACACCTTACTCTGGAGCTGTTCATAACCCTCTAACACGCGGTTAATATCGATATTAATACCAATGACACGGGTAGCCTTACCTTGAGGATTACGGGCTACTATCTTGCCAATGAATTTAGTCCAAATATAGGAGTTATCACTGCATTTAGAGCGATAGAGCATCTCATAGTTATTGCCATAGCGCGGGCTTTTGACAAGGCGATACTCATTGCTCATTGTGGCTAAATCGTCAGGGTGTACCACCGTATGGCGCCATTTATTTTCATTAAAAGGCACGCGGGGGTCGTTATTACGATAGCCTAAGATGTTGTAGTAATTACGTCCATAAATGCACTCATTAGTAGGAATGAGCCAATCAAAGCTGGCGCTATCAGTGACCAGGTGAGGCACTAATTCAAACATCGGCGAAGCGACACGGGTAATAGTAAAACTGACATGACTAAGTTTGCCTGATGCAAAGAGACCATTAAGCTTGATATAGACTTGGGTACCAGCATGGTCGCCGCGTGGTATCACTATGTTAAAACTAGTGCGATCGGCATTGAGATGGACGTGGCCGGCATTGTGTTTAACGCAGTAGCATTGGCCATGAGCACACTCTTCCAAGTTAAAACCTAAAGGACAGTTACGAGAAAACTGTAAAGTACGAGAAAAGCATTGGAAAGAGTCATTGAGAGATTGCACCTCATGGATTAATTGATGGCGCTGCTCTTTCGTTAAAAAAGCTAAGATTTTGCGATAAGGCAGCCATTGGCGCGCCCATTCCCGCGGGAGTGCTAATAACTCTAGGGAGTGGTGATCCATAAAGATGGCTTGCTTCTCTTGAGAGTAGAAGCCAAAACCAGGCATCTGAATGTAGCGCTCAGAGCTAAATTGAGCTTTCATGCTGCTTTGCCGTTGTTCAAGCATCTGGCTGACATCGTTAGCGGACCTGCTAGAGTTGGAGGTACTGCCACTAGCTGCACTGCCACTAGCTGCAAAGCCTCTAGCTGCACTGCCACTAGCTGTACTGCCACTAGCTGCACTGCCACTAGCTGCACTGCCACTAGCCGCAAAGCCTCTATTTGTGCTGCTACTTACAGCCTTGTCATTTACCATGCTGTTATTGCCAGCTGCGTGGGCGTATGGTCCTCTGTCTTGATAAAGCTCTGCTTGCCCTCTCGATTTCATGTAAGGCGAAGACGAAGTGGACAGAGCTGACAGTGGCTGCAGTTCGTCTAGGTACGCAGCCGCTAAATTGCCAGTAGCTAAATTATCACTAGCTAAGTGTACTTGCTTGGCTAAGCCAGTGATATTAATAAAAGCTGAGTGACTATCATGACGCCCCTGCTGCAGCTTTGTACGCTTATCTACATGCTTATTAAGATTAGTGCTATTGCTATTGATGTACTTAGAGCCATGGGTCATGGCCATGCCAACAAGAGCAACTGGTGCTACCGGGGTCTGCCGAGATAAGGTGCGCTCAGCGCTGCAGGATGCGGCATTGCTTCGTGCACCTGGTAAAGAGATGTTGTTGCTATTATTAGACTGAGCGATATTGTGGCTCATCTCAGCTACGGTCATGTTCTCGCTATACTCTGAGGGCGAAGTAGCACTGCTAGCGTTGGGTTTAGCACTATATCTGCTCGCCCTGTCAGTAGCAGGGGCAACAGGAGTGGCCTGAGCCGTATTAGTAGGGCTAGCAGTAGCAGCATTAGCTGGGCTCGAGGACGCAGTAGCTGTCGTAGCTGGGTTCGTAAGCGGAGCAGATGGGGCCACTGGGCTAGGAACAGTGGCAGGTATTGACTGCTCTTCTGGCTGTGGAGCTTGGGCTTGTAAAGCCATAGCGAAAAAAGGAGCGCTGTGCATCAGGCTAGCAGCGTCAGCCGCGGAAAGTTTAGAGAGGCCTTTTAAGCTAGAGTGTTTAAGAGATCTAGAATAGCTCTGGGAGCTAGAATGGCTCTCGGCAATAGAGTGGCTCTCGGCAATAGAGTGGCTCTCGGCAATAGAGTGGTGCTGCAACTTTGAAAGGCTCTGCGACCTAGGATGGTTTAGAGAGCTAGATTGGCTCTTAAGGCCAGAGTAGCTCTTAAGGCCAGAGTGAGATGGCTGAGCGTCAGCACTAGCAAAAGGAAGGGACGCATGAGTCTGGTCACCTGGGGATAGAGGTGCTAATTCTTGGGTTCTGTGAGCGTCAAATTCAGATACAGTCATATCAGATACCGTTAAGATCTAGCCACTTGATCAAGGTGGACTCAAGAAGTCACCGCTGATTGCACAAATGAATCTCGATTAGGATAAAGAAGACAAAGAAATATTAAGCTAAGCTCAAGCTAAGCTAGGCCACAGCAAACTAAGTGATAAGTTGTGCTCAGCGAACATTACGCCAACCCTAAGCTAGGCTAGGACCAACCTCAGCAATACTGCGCTAAGCGCCAGCTACGCAAACCCAAGCCCTGGGCTTATAGCTCTCGTTAGTACTATCTCTAGTACTAGGGCTCATGAGCTGGTGCGGCTATGTCCTGTAGCGCAGCTTAAGCCGGTGGCTTAGTTAAAGCCTGTGGCGCTGCTGTGGATGCCTTAGCCACTTAAGACGCTTAGGTATCTCTGGGGGGCTTGGGCACTTAAGCTGCTTAAGCCGCTTAGCTCCCAGCCAAGCTATTTTGCTTGATGTGCCGCTTGCTTTGTCGCTTGCTTTGTCGCTTGCTTTGCCGCTTGCTTTGCCTTTGCTGCTTGATTTTAGTGTGCCTAAGTAAAGCTAGCTTTAACTTAGCAGCACTATATAGATATAGGACAGTTTTACTATCTTTGAAGCAGATCGTAAATATGGCTTAAATAATTAGACCTAGTTATAGCTGCTTGCTTTATATGAGAGCATGTCCATATGGGCATGGCTGCATCTACCTAGCTTAGGCTCAGCTTATCAAACTAGGCTTCTTAGGTTGAAGCTGCTTTAGCTTAATCTGCTCAGGTATAAGCCGCTTTAGCTTAAGCCGCTTAGGTCTATCGTCTTAGTCTGCGCTCTCACGCTAAAAGCTTAGTAAAGCTTAGGCTTGGCAGCGCTAACAGCTTAGTAAAGCTTAAGCTTAAAGACACTCACCATGGCGCCCATCAGCCTTTACTAAAGGCCATAAAGCTGCCCTTTTTACCTCTGTGTGAATAACCTCTGTATTCTCACGTACTGCGTACGTGTGTTCTCTAGAAGAGCTAATAGCCCCAGATAGTGAATTATGAAAATAGCGCTGATATAGGTTAGTTCTGCGCCCGCCCCATGTTTAACTAAGTTTTGCTCTATGCCCGCGCCGTTAAGCCATATACCACGAGAGCTAGGCTTTTTAGAGTTAGTTCTGAAGCACCAAGGGCTTTTATTGGGTTCTCCGGGAGGTTAACCTTGGTCATATGTATGCTGTGCGGCGTCCGCTGGTGCTTAGTGCTCTTAATGCAACGTCATGCTGTGTAATGCAGCGTAATACAGCTTAATGCTGCCTCATGCTGCAGCGTTCTGCCTTAATCTGCTTAAATAAGCTCTGTTTTGCCTCAATCTGCTTAATTTGCTTTTGTGCTATTTAATTTGCTTTATGTAATCTGGAATTGGGGTATAAGGAAAAGTAGGAGAAAAGGCTAGAAATAGCTTTATGGCAGTGCACTGCTTAGCACTTTTTAGGGACTACTCATAATAGTCAAGCTATCTCTCCTCGGAGATTGGTGCTGCCTATTATAGGGATTTCACAACTATTTTCCTATGTTTTCTCATATCTATGCATTAGTAGCGGCAGCGAGGTGCTATTTTTTAGTAAAAATCATCCCCGGGCGCGATAAATCTAGATCCGCGCTCATTTATATCCTGCTACCAAACTGAGCTTATTAAGCTTAGCTTCTTACGCATAGTTTCTTATGCATAACTTCTTACGCATTGCCTTTTCTTCATAGCTACATCAACTTAGCGTATCTCTTTCCTAGGCTGCTCAATCTTTTCTTATGTCTCTCTTGAGTTTTGCGTATGTCTCTTTTGACTTAGCTTATCTTTCCCTTAAGCTTTGCTTCTGCCGCCCTGGGGCTTATCTTTTAACTGATGAAAAGAAGCTTAGAAAGGGACATAAGATTAAGTCTTTATATCTAAATTGGCTAGAGGTAACTAAAGAAAAATATTGAGCTAGGCATGAGCAAGAGCTTTGCTTGATATTCTAATGTTATCGGTCTGGTTGCACTTTATCTTACTGGATAGAGGTCATGCTTATGTCTTTAAGAAGCGGCTCTCGTCCTAAGTTAGTTCTCTAAGTTAAGCCTCAGATAGGAGGCTCTGGGGCTAAGCTCATCAGAGCTAGCTTGTTTCCATAGCGCAGCATGCTCTTTATGTCATAGATAGTTGTACTACTATGCTGCTGCGTACTACAAGTACTGCTGTTACTACTACCTACAACTGCTGTTGTTACTGGTATTACTATCTATAACTGCTGTTGTTACTGGTACTACCTACAACTGCTGTTGTTACTGGTATTACTATCTATAACTACTGTTGTTACGGGTACTACTACTGCTGTTGTTACTACTTCTACCGCTGCAGCTCATAAGGAGCTTGTCTGAGCGCAGGGATAAACCTCTCTTATACTCTTATACTGCCTCTCCAGACTTTATAAGCCATGCTATGAGCTAAATGGATACATGTCTATCTAGCTTATCCTATAGCGCACTAAGATGAGCTGATAAAGTGGCAAAACAAGGCAAATATATCGTATAAGTCGTACCTGTCTCACCATAATAGTACAAAAATGACCTGTTTTTGCTTTGTTTGGGGGCTTTTTTTTCTAAGATTTACAGATGCTATCTTATTAGCAGTAGCTCTCTTTAGCTAAAGTCATCAAGTCTTTAGCTAAAGCAGGGCATAGCCTAAGCTAAGTGCTAAGCTCTAGCTAAGTTCTAAGCCTGAAGCTAAGTGCTAAGCTCTAGCTAAGTGCTAAGCTCTAGCTAAGTGCTAAGCTCTAGCTAAGTTCTAAGCCTGAAGCTAAGTGCTAAGCTCT
>Cebus_capucinus_imitator_PRJNA485217_SSR093__coassemble_646_pt1 | contig 12370 bp, 2 predicted proteins | sample Cebus_capucinus_imitator_PRJNA485217_SSR093__metabat2_low_PE_002 | metagenome-assembled genome bin Cebus_capucinus_imitator_PRJNA485217_SSR093 | reverse complement strand
AGCGCATAGGGCCCACCAGCGCATAGGGCCCACCAGCGCATAGGGCCCACCAGCGCATAGGGCCCACCAGCGTATAGAGCGCACAATGGTTTATCGCGCCCAAGAATTCACTATACTCCCTAACTCTCTTTATCCTGCTTAAGCTCCGCTACATAGAGCTACACCGGCGAGCATAGTTGGCTCTCTAGACTAGCCTTGCTAAGCCTGACCTCAGCTAAAGATGTTATGCTTACCTCAGTAAGTTCCCCTTAGCCCGCCCCATACGACTTAATCCCCTCTGTAGAAGGCATACTTCATGGTAGAAACACTGCTCTTCGTTACTAGCTTTATCAACTCCTCCAGCAAGATAGAGGTATATCCTAGTTGTGGATGTAATAAGCACCTTACTATATAAGTAGCAGCAAGCACTACGACCACTGTACTTACCTGCATCACCGCAACAGTGCCTGCCAGCATCACTTTTTATATGCTTGGCATAGAGGGTGCAACACGAGGAGGTTTGACGGTTTGAGCTAAGCTCTCTCTTTTTACTCTGTAAGTTCCAGCTTGTGAGCGCAGAGGCGCTGTGGGCACAGAAGAGCTGTGAGCGCAAAAGTGCTTAAGCTAAGGCATGGCTACAGCAAAAGCACCATGATGCGGTGATAGGCACGGAGAGCGCTATACACGGCGGGAGTGGCAGCACGGCACACGGCGGGAGTGTATAGCAGACGCAGTACGCGGGTGTGCTTAATATAGATGAAAGCACTACAGATAAGATTATGACCAGTATTGCCCTAACTTTTTTCTCCTATCTGGGAGATAGTTAGCAGACAAGTTAGCGCTCTTAGTCTATATATATCATTGTCATTATGAGCAAATCTGAGCTAATAAGAGCACAGAATACAGGGCCAGTAATGATAAGCGACGGGATGCAGGGCAGGCGATAATAAGAACTGGGATACAGAGCTGGCGATGATAAGAGACCGGGATACACAGCTGGCGATGATCAGAACTTGAATGCCGCGTCTTGGGTTGAGAGAGATAGAGAGAGCGCACGGTTAAGCTCTCTTAAGGCAAGAGATTAATATAATTAGGGATAGATCCCTCCAGGATAGGCAATCTTGCTATGCAAGATAAAGTTTGGCCAAGCGGCTCGGGATTGCCTTAAGAGGCAACAAGGCTCGTCAAGATAGAGTACTTGTATGCCCCATAGGTAATTAGGCTAGTTAAGATAGAGTACTAGGTTAGCTAATATAGCGTACTAAGTTAGCAAAGCACTGATGATAGACTCCAGTTATGGTGCTGCGACTTAGAAGCTTGGTGCCGAGAGCTTGATTCTAAGTGATTGGTACTAGTCACGATGTGATTGGTACTAGTCACGATGTGCTTGGCGTAAGTCACGATAAACTTGAGTAGAGAGCTTGCTCCTAGTCCTAGCCAAACACGCACCTAAACGGTCACGATAATTAAAGCAGAAATGGCGCTCTGAGGGATGAAAAACTAGCGCCAGAGATTAGTTCTTGATAGGCAACTAGATAGGCCTCATCTTAGCTGTAGCTTTGTAAATATTGCTGTGCCTTGAGCACATTTATCAATCATGCACCACCTTTTGTTAGATAGCTAGAGCGATCAATTTGGAGGGAGATATGGAAATGAAGAGCAATAAACCACTAATTGTGATTACTGCTGCCCTATCGTTGGCGGTCATTACCCTCTCAATTCAAGTAATCTTTCTGACCTTTACCGTCAAAGACCAAAAGGATGCCTTGCGCTATATTTCTAGTAGTACCGATGTCAACGCTATCCAAAATAAGTTAAGAGGCATGCAAAACAGCATGCTCGATGTCTCCCGCGAGTTAGAGAGCCTGCGCTCCGACTATAGCCGCATTAGTGCAGAAGTCAGCGTTATGCAAAATATGGCTCGTAAGTCAGGTAATGACTACCAGTTCTTACAACAAGAACTCACCAGCTTCGATAGCCGTATTACAGCCGTAGAAAAGCAAGCTAATAATAATGATTACATCTTAAAGAGCATTGAGCGCAGTATGAGCAATCGCTAGAATTACTTCTCCCTAGTTCCCCCTAGTTTCTCTCTAGCATCTAATTATAATTAGCCCCCTATTTAGCACCGCCCGAGCGTAGTGCCGCGGCTATGTCCTCACATACTGGAGGCGCACTTAAGCAGCACTGTGGGCGCACTTAAGCGGCGCGGACATCGTGCTTATGCCGTGCTTAAGCTCTGCTGATGCTGGGCTTAAGCCGGGCATGCGCAGTAGCTTAGTACAGGCCCCCTACCTCGGTAATGCCTTATCTCTCCCGATGTACCTTTCCCCTCTCGCACCTGGAGAGTCACGCTAAGCTCACCCAGCTATCTCCGCTTTTGCTATTTCCGCTTTTGCTATCCCCGCTTTTTTACCTCTCCCTATCTTTATCAAGTGTTTTGAGCGTGCTGGTTAGTGCCGCACATTCTTTTCGGCACGAGTTTAGGCGTAGCAGCGCAGTTGCGGTAGCAGCCACGCCGCCCGTCAATAAGCAAGCGACTCCCTATGCCAGTTCCCCAACTGGCTACGATAGCTCTCTTAGCCTATCCATCTTGATTCTTTGCCTAGCTGTCTTGACTCTTAGCCTAACTCCCAACAAGGCTCAAGCTTCTTATCCGTGATTTATGAGCACACCAGGCATAAGTAGCACCAAATAACGTAGGCGCAATGCCAAGGGATAGCAATGCCAAGGGACAGCAACTCCAGGAGCAAGCGAGTAGACTTAGCAGAGCTAGCGATTAAAGCTAGCGAGTAGAGTTAGCGAGCATACGCGCCAAGTGGCACCAGCGCGGTTGGAAGCAACCTGGGCACAACCGGGGCGCAACGCAGAAGCGTAGCGCCGGAGCACTCAATGGTGCCAGGCTCCTGGTATTTGCCAGGCACCGTTCGGTGGCCTGACAGTAGTAGTGGCATGGCACAGCTCGGTGGCCTTGCCCTGGGGTAGCCAGGCCATCTCAGTAGCCTCGGGCCCGCCTTAGCCAAAGCTCAGCGGGTCAAAGATTTGCTTCAACTCGATAAAGAGCTCGGGATTTACTAAGCGATAAGTGTTGTCTGCACTAAAGGTGAGGAAGAACATCAACCCTATGCTCAAGACACAAAGCAGCACCACCACCCCATAGAGCCAGGCCCGCAAGGACGAATCATCTAACCAAGCGGCACCTGCAGCCAAAGTGCTAGGCTCGGGCAACACGCTAGCCGGTGTGGCTAATCCAGACGCCACGGGGTCCGGCGCCGCCGCGCGGGTGAGCGCTGTAGCAGCGGCGGCCGTGCTAGCAGCAGCGTTAGCGGTGGCCGTGCTAGCGGCGGCTGTGGTAGTGGCGCTGGCAATGCTGGCGGCCGGGTCGCAATAGGACCAAGAGAGCAAGGCCACAAAGGAAATGAGGCTCATGATCATGCTCACTTCACTCGTGACCCGCTGCATCAGCCCTTCATGATTGCCCTGATAATAAAGAACCAATGGAGCTAACAAGAAGCAGAGCAAGGCGCCATAAGCAAAGCTATACATAGTGAGCTCCCGCTTGGTTAAGAGAGGTGCGGGAGTACGGGTATAAGGGCTTAATTGGTCACGTAATCCCTGCCATAATGCTATTAGCCCAAAATGCTGATGCGCGCGGAACCACGCCTGCTTGGCTATGAGCAGTATCGTAAGCGCAAACCATAAATAAGGAATACTCATTAAACCCACATGCCCCGCGCTCACCACGGCATGGCCATAGCTAAACTCACTAGGAGGAGCTAAAGTGACAAAAGGAAAATCAGCTAAAGTCACGACACTAGTGCCCCAGAAGTGATAGAGCATGACCTTAAAAGAGTCGAGACTGAGGCTAGAGAGAAAACTCAGCCAGCCTGTGCCATTATGATGACTATTAAAGTCAGCCGCCCCTAAGACCTTACTAGAGCCAAATTCCCACAGCTCGGCAAAGCATAAATAGTTATAGCCGAGCACCAGCGCTAAGCCTAATAAAGTAGGCACGAATAAGACTAAGCTAAAGGCTACCTTGGTACTAGCTAAGAGGTGCGCGCGCAGCATAAAGACATAGAGAGCGCCCCCTAAAGCGAGGACATAGAGAGCAGCACTAGGGCGTGCTAGTAAGAGTAAAGTAAAGCAGAGCGCCGCCCCACCTAACTCAGCATAGAGCCGCTTCGGCAAATGTTTTAAAGCCTGCCCTAAAGCGCGGCAACGGGGAAAATTACCCCAAGGCGCTTTCTCTTGTTGATAAATAGCCGCGCTATCAGCATTAGGGTCAAGCTCACTTGTGCGCGTGTCGAGCTCACCTGTACGTATGTCTAGCTCCCCCGTACGCGTGTCTAGCTCGGTTCGCCAGGACTCATCGTCCATAATCGGCGCATTATCTAACTCACTCTCCTTAGTACGTTTTCTCCAGAAAAAGAGTGCTTTAAGTCCTCTGGCTGGCTGCGACGAATGTGACCCAGATCTTGCTGCGGAGTGAGTACTAGCAAGTGGCGCGCGCGGCCGCCGCGTAGTGCGACCTACCCGGTCCGAGAGCTCCAGCCCCTCCGCGCCCCAACCCTGTTCATCCGAGGCCTCTAAAGCCGCCCGCACTTCCTCTTCTTCAGAAAGGGTATTGGCACTGTGTTGACGCTGCTTTATAAGCTTACTGCGATAATTGCGGGCATGGCGCTTGGCCGTTTCCAGAGCTTCAGCTTCTTGACTCTCGGTTAAGTAGAGCTGCCCATGCGGACGAGGTTTAGGCAACAGCGCGGTTAAACCTAAGAGTAAGGTTAAAGTAAGTGCAGCAAAAGTAATAGCACTTAAGTAAGGCAGCGCATAGAAAAGCAAAGAGCTTTGCAAGATAAAGATTTGGCTACTCAACAAGCAAGCTACCTTAGCTAAAGCAAAGATAAGCGGATTGCACTCGGTACAAATGAGCTTAGTTAAGCGATTTAACAGGAAATGCAAAGCTAAGAGCGCATATAAAGCCGCGATAAATATTGCTAAGGCAGCACTAGGGGCCTTACCCGTCAGTATATAAATAGGTAAATAGATCGTTAATAGTGGCGTCAGACCATAGCTAGAGAAGTACTGCGCATGGAAATAAGCCCGGTCAAATAGATAAGGGATATTTTGCGCCGCCCGCTCACTAGGGTCATAGACATTGCGTAAAAAGGCTAAGCGTGGGTCAGGTTCATAAGGTAAAGACAATTGTCCCTGCAACCAGCCTGCTAATTGCTGCGTATAAACATCAGCACGTTCCATCTCCGCTTTACTTTGCGGGAGAGCTACGGTTAAAGAACCGTCGACGGTGCTATAAGGCAAGACCCCGAGAGAGCGGAAGCTATAGCCTGTATCGGTGGCTACCCAGGGACTCATGGTCACAAAGATAAAGAGACTAAAAGCCGCCGTTATGCCTAAGATAGTGCGATTGATAATCTTATAAGGTCTACTCTCAATGGTAATGAGACGCTGGCGCAGCGCTGTCGTAAATAGCGCATAGAGCAAGCAGAAAAATGCCCACATGATCATGATGCGCACTAGCGAAATATTAAAAGGGGGCGCCTTATTAAACTCAATGGCCTCAATTTCGATAGGGCTAGCACTTGCCTGTTTGACAAAATTCAGGACAAATTCATTAGCCTTACCCTGGGATAAGATCTTGAGATAGCGCTCATTAGCGCCCTCATGTCCCACAATGTCGGCTGAGGCTATCGGCACCAGAGAAAAAGCGGAGGACTCGTCCTTTAAAAAAAGCTGCATTGTCCAGGTTTGGCGCGGCATCTTGTCACTTAAACGGACATAGAGCGTGCGTACCGGCAGATTAGGTATTTGCGCCTGAATACTAGGATTATGCGGATTAAGAATAAGGGCCTTTTTGCCTAATTTTTCCTGATAAGGCAAGTTTAAGGACAAGAAAGGATAATCTTGGGCCGCAAAGAAGAGCGCATTAAAGTTACATGCCACTACCTCGGTCGTGAGCGCTAGGATCAAGAGCAAGACCCAGGCTAAATAGCGCTGCCAGCGCGACCGCGAGGTAAGAGTCCCCGCTGTAGCTACCCCGCTATCTCCATCAGCGTTCTCCCCCTCCGCACGCGCTCTATCTGTATGCTCCCCGTCCGCGCTGTCCGCGGTAGCGGCCGCAACGCGAGCTCTTAAATCTTCCTGGGAGGAGCGGATGTGACCATGGACACTAGTATCGCGCTGCGAAGTAGCTCTAGTATCGCGCTGCGAGGTGGCGCCACTATCACGGTACGAAGTAGCACTAGAGTTTAAGCCCGCTTCCTCATCTCTAAGGGCAAAGAGGTCATCATCACTAGGAACCTCGGCCGCCGCGCGAAGGTAAGCTAACTCATCATCGCGGCCTGATCTTGCCATATGACGCTGGTCACTCTGGCGGCGTTGCGCGGAGAGAAAATGCCCATCTTCACTAGTAGCAATGTGCTCATCATCAGCAAAAGGATCGCGGCGCTCACTCGAGATAGAAGCAGCACGAAGCGGTAAGTCATCATTATCCTCACCGGCGGCAGCTGAAGTAGCGGCTAAAGTCGCACCCTGGGCCGCAGCTAAACGAGGCTGCGCCGCTTGTAAAGATGATTGCAGGGCATAGGATTCACTATCTTCACTATCTGCACTAGCAGCATTAAAACTGCTAGCCCTAGCTGCACTATCTGCGCTATTTATACTACCGCTACGCGTCCCCAAACGAGCTCTTAATAAAGACTCTTGCTCCGAGAGGGGCGCAGCAGCGTAAGCATCATCCGCAGCAGCATTGGCATTATCCGCAGCAGCGTGAGTTGCCACAGCAGGAGCTGCCAGATGAACGCCTCTGGTTGACGCTGGCTGTAAGGAGGCTCTCCTCTTACGCGCGGCATACTCCTGACTAACATCTGCATCTTGTTCTTGCAGCCAATCATCCTGTAACCACGGGTCAGCCTCATCGCTATTAGCATCTATACTAGGATCTAGAGCAACCTGAGATGCAAAAATCGCCTCCTCGTCCCTATCGGCATTGGCAGTGTTGGCCGCAGTGGATGCATTGGCGGCATTGGCATAGGACGCTGCGCTTTGATCATTACTATTATCAGTTAAGGCATCATTAAGATTAATGCTTTGGGCTAAATAGCGCTCACGACTACGCCGCATGGCGGCTGCCGCATTAGCTACTACTCCAGCTACAGCCGCTGAGGCCTGGGTAGGTTCAGGAAAGCTGAGCATAGTCCCATTGGCACCAGATCGGGAGCTCATTGTAGCGTCCGTACTCGCAGCTGCGCCCATGCTCGCATCAGCAGCCATGCTTGCGTCAGCATCAGTGCTCTCCATGTCCCCACTTACTGCCCCACTGGTCGCCCTACTGGTCGCTCCGCTGCGGGTAAAGTTGCTGCCATAACGCAGGGGTAAGTCGTCAGCTGAAGCAAAAGGGGCAATACCGGTAGAGCCCGCAATGGCCGCGGCCGCATCATAAGCGCTATAAGGGTTTAAGGCAGCTTTAGGGCTAGCAGTGGTGCCCGCTGCATCACCAGCAGCGCTAGTCGCAAAGCCAGCCGCACCAGCCGCGCCCGCCGTAAAGTCGGCAGCACTAGCAGCGCCGGCAGCACCAGAAGCACCCACCGGCGCGCCCACCGCTGCCTCTGCCTCATCACTAGAGCTCTGGGCATAGTTTTGCCATAAGTCTTGGGCTTGCTGTGCCGTCTTTTCTTCGCGGGGGTCAATTGGGACACTCAGCTTAGCGCCCGCCCCTGCCTCTCTCTCCTCTAGTGGCCGCGCTCTAACCTCACTTACCCTATTCTCACTACTAGCCCAACGTTCTTGTGCGGCGTTATGACTAGCTGCTGGAGCTACGTGCTGACCTTGCTGGGCTAAAGCATTACGTAAATCTTGTTCTTGGTCAAAGAGCGCGGCGTCGCTCTCATTATCCCAGGCCGGAGTCGTCGCTCCAGTGCGCTGACGCCCCTGCTGTTGTCTTAAATCAGTGCTCCCGGCATTAATCTGATTACGCCCTGCTGCCTGGTCTGCACCTGAAGCTTGCGGCAGCGCAGCTTGCTTACTCATAGCACGATTAGACATAGCCTGTGCAGAGGCGCGAGCAGCTCGGCTATTGCTAGAACCACTACCGGAGCCATTACTAGAGCCATTGCTCATGCCTCCAGTCATGCCCTCACTCATGCTATTAATAAGACCCTGACCCCTGCTATTAGCTAAACGTGGGTTTATCCCATTACCGCGCCCGGCCCCCTGAGAGCGCGCGGAAATATTAGAGCGCGCGGCAGCCGGTGAGCGGTCATTTGCACTAACACTAGCTCCACTAGCTCGAGGAGAGGCGGTAGCACCCGCAGTCTGAGACATGGCCTTAGCAGGAGAGCTAGAGGCACTAGCATTAGCACCCATAGCATTAGTACCCATAGCATTAGCGCGCATCCCTCTGGAACTATTACGTACGTCCCGCTCCTGAGCTTGACGGCGCTCAGAGGGGTCTTGACGGCGTCCATCCGACGCATCATTAGCGCTCATGCGGTTATCACTGCGCGAGCTATCTTCACTACGCGAGCTCGCAACACTATGAAAAGAGCTGGCTTGATTAGCTAAACCATGGCGATTAGTCATAGCCGAGCGCGACAAAGAGTTAGGGCTAGGATTAGCTCTTTCGGCATTTAAATTAGTGCCTCGCGCTCTCTGATTACTAGGCCACGTCACCGTACTGCTCTTAGTAGACTGACGCAGCTGCTGCAAGCGGGCATTTTCTTGCAGGTCTCTATTAGCACTCGCACGGCTCTGAGCGTCCTGATTAGCACCAGGGCGCGTACTACCTGCGCGTGTACTCGCACTAGAGCCAGAGTTCGCAGTAGAGATCGCACTAGAACTAGCATTAGAACCAGCATTAGAACCAGCATTAGCGCTGCGTCCGCGCGCACTACTACCGTCGCTATTACTGCTACTAAGAGGCGTAGGCCTAGCAGAGGGATTACGATGACGTGAGTTTAAATCAGACATAACGATGTAGCAGCAATGTTAAGGGATAAAAGCCCCAGCTGGGACAACCGACCAGGCAGAAACATGTACAGATATGCAGAAGCATGTATAGGTATACCCAGGTACGCACAAGCATGTATAGGTATACCCAGGTACGCACAAGCATGCACTGGTATGCAGAAATACACAGAGGTTCCTACCTCTATCTACATCCACCGACAAGAACTAAATAAATGAAAAAGTGTCTCGCACTATCTCCGCCGTAACTTAAGTAAGAGCAATCTCTAACCACAGGAAAAGAAATGACTAGACATCCCTGGCTCATGAGCGCCTGAACTTGGCTGAACTTCGACTAGCGAACCTAGCCCCCGCAGGTTCCCTGCGGCAAGACTACTAGGCAGTATCAATCTAGCTCCTAACTCAGTTTATGAACGAGTACCTAACTCAGTTTATGAACGAGCTCCTAACTAAATGTCTTAACTAGCAGCTCATATAGAGCTCCACCTCACCGTAATGCGCCTAACCAAGTACAGCATATAAGAGTACACGATCAAGCGTACGAGAGCATCATGATAAAGAGTAGGGAGAGAGCGTCCACGCCAGACCAGCCGAGAGTATGCTCTATCAAACGAGTAAGCTCTGCCAGAGTCACCAGACTAGCAAGCTCGGGCTGAGTAGCTCAGGCAAGGAAGACTATCTTTACTAAGACAGATTACAGAAACTGCCCTGTATTTTAAACTAACTATCCCTTGGTGCGATGCTCTAACATTACTCTCTTACTTAATCTTATGCTCTCACCTCGAACGGAGGTGGTGCGCTAGGGAGGCCTGACTTTACCTGACTCTCTAATAAAGGCAGAATAAGACAGGCGCTTAGCTGCAAAAGTAATATGGCTGGCACCGGGCAGAAGCGTGCTCAAGATTAGGATTTAAGGCAAACCGGCGGCAGTGTTAGCTTTACCGGGGGCAGACGCGCGGAAAGGCAGCTCTGCTTTTCAGGGCTGGCACAAATTAGCAGGTAAACCACTGAAGTTATAAAGAGAGGCTATTTTTCTCTGGCGCTACTTATAAAGTAGTACGCAGTCCTGGCAGAACGCTAAAGTGAAGCTTGCTCGGCAGACTGTCTCAGATGAACTCTCTTAATTTACGACAGCGCTGTTTAGTAGGATTAGGACTATGCGTGGCTAGGCTTAAGACTATGCTGTGCCCGGTGCAAAACTGGGCTTTGCTAGTTGAGAGACTGGACCTTAGGTAAGCTTAGCCGCGGCGAGAAAAGCCTGGCATAAAAGCAAGCGTGAACAGGCTAAAGCAAGCATGACTATGCTGGAGCATACGGGCACCAGCTTAAGCAAGCATGACGATACTGGAGCAAGCGTGAACAGGCTAGAACAGGCTAGAGCATGCTGGAGCATACGGGAGCAGGATGGAACAGGATGGAGCAGGATGGAACAGGATGGAGCAGGATGGAACAGGATGGAGCAGGATGGAGCAGGATAGAACCAGCTGACGCAGTATTGAGAGAGGGATAACACCACTTTGGGAGTAAGGCATCAGCGCATTAGCGCTAGGCTTGTGACAAAGATAGAGCAAGATTTATAAAGCCCCAAAGACAAAAAAACACCGCAAAGTTATCTTTGGGTGTTGCTCTATCGCATTGCGATGGTAGCTATGACTGGAATCGAACCAGTGACCTCAGCATTATGAGTGCCGCGCTCTAACCGACTGAGCTACATAGCCACTTAATGGCTGGGGTACAAGGATTCGAACCTTGGAGATGGCGGAATCAGAATCCGCTGCCTTACCGCTTGGCTATACCCCAACTTGAGAATACTAAGTGATTTTTGATGGCAGGGGTACCTGGACTCGAACCAGGGAAATGACGGGATCAAAACCCGTTGCCTTACCGCTTGGCTATACCCCTACATCTTTCACTGTAGGTTGCCTTTTTAGAACAACTACCACTCAGTATTATTCTTTGTGGTCACTGTCTGTCTGACAACGCGGGTCATTATATATGAGATAGGATATTAGTCAACACATTTTTACAAATTTTTTCTAACTTTTTTCATCCCTTCTCCATAAAACCCATATTTAAGCAATTTACCGCCATATACAATCTGCATCTTTTCCCCTGCTTGTTCCTCCAGCGCTTCGCGCTCCCCCTACCTAAGCTATTACCCCTGCTATCACCACAGCTATTACCTCAGCTATCACCTCAGCTATCACCACAGCTATTACCCCAACTATCACCTCAGCTATCACCTCAGCTATTCCTCTCATTGGCACAAGTTTTTGGCAGAGGCGTGCTACTGCAGCTAGATAAGCTCGGTAGTAGCCGGCCCTAACTTCTCTTCTTTCAAACTGGCTTTAGTAATCAGTTTGGCATCATTTAATCTCGGATAGGCCTAAACATCGATTTTTCCCATAGACAACCTATAGACACCCCATAAACAAGCTATAGACACCCCATAGATAAGCTATAGACAAGCCATAATCCTGACCTCGCTCAAGCATTGTAAATTTACTTTGTAAGATGTTGGGGACATAGCAAAAGGTTTATATAGCGTGAAATAAATGCCTTGTTGGTCATTGCCAAAGCAAGTAAAAAGCCCAACCACTTCTTAAGCAAAATGGCTCTTAATCATAATAGCTCAGCGTTGATAAACATAATGGCTCAGCGTTGAGCTGTTTTACCTGCTTCATGAGAACAGGCTAAACCATTTATATCAGGTTATCCAAGAGGGTTATCGCAATCTCAGGAAAGTTGTGCCCATGTTAGTAAGAGGAACTAAAGCTATCGCCTGCGGCACAGCAGCCTGATTTAAGGATAGATGAGATCAGACGGGATGGGAAAAGAGTGTTGGCGAAAATAGTTTTGTGGGAAGAGGGTTTGTATACAGAGGGGTTGCGTACAGAGTGTTTGCAGGCAGACTGCTTGTATGCGGAGTGTTTACGTGCAGAGGGGTGGCACAAAGTCATTTGAGCAAGCGGTAGAGATAAAAAGAGCAGTGGCATTAGCAAACACCACCACTCTTAGCTCTTAATATTGGTATGCCTATCTTACGCTCTTAAGCATAGCCCTAAGATAGGAAATAAGCAGGATGCCCCCTGAGAGCGCTCTCTTATCTATCAAAATGTGAGGCCACGCTAATCTTTACGCTATGCTTTTGGCGTAACGCTACATGGTTATCACAAATTAGTCGGAAAACTACTGGAGGTAGACAGATAGGAGCTTTTTAGTTGGCGCTCCTTATAAGTGGTACGCACTCTTAGTATTAGCGCTGCATTGCGGCTTTTCCGGCCGCCTGTCTCAAACTAGCCCTCTTAATTTAAAAAGCTTTTTCTCGTACCTAAAGCAGTTCCCATGAGCATGGCTAGTACTGCTAATTAAGAGGTTTTGGTAGGGGGGCGTAACTTCAAAAGCTTGT
>Cebus_capucinus_imitator_PRJNA485217_SSR093__coassemble_638_pt1 | contig 12451 bp, 5 predicted proteins | sample Cebus_capucinus_imitator_PRJNA485217_SSR093__metabat2_low_PE_002 | metagenome-assembled genome bin Cebus_capucinus_imitator_PRJNA485217_SSR093 | reverse complement strand
TGCGGCAAAAGAGCGGCACAAGCAGAAAAAGCAGATAAGAAAGGTAAACCAGCTAAGATAGCTAAACCAGATAAGTTAGTTAAGCCAGATTAGAAAGGTAAGCCCCACCTTGGCACTACTTTGCCGAGATGTGATGAGATTTCTTCGTTAGCTTGGTAGGAATGGCGTATTCAGGTGGCAATTCATAGCTAATGCTACTGCTGACTCTAGTGTTAAAGCTACAGCTAATGCTAAGGTTAACGCTACAGCTATGTCTTGTTCGTTCTGTGGCAACATGGCTTTTACTTTATAAAGTAATGAGGTGTACTAATCTCATTAAAAAACTTAGCAAACAGCTTATCAAGGCAAGTGCCCCGCATTTTGTGAAGAGGCCGGGATGGCAGCAAATGCCTCTGTGCCAATGGTTCAGAGCTAATAGCTTTGAGCAAATGCCTTTATGGAAAATGCTTTTGCCCAAAATGGCTGATAAGTTGGGAAATACATAGGTAAGACAGTAAAGGCGATATTGGTCATAGCCTCGGCAATGAGATAAGCTATAGGGTAAACTGGAAGTTTGGCGCAGGGCTTAAGCGCATAGCCACACATGGCTATAGGTCTAGGGGGAAGATAAAGAGGCAGCAGGGGCGGGCGCTGTGAGGGAAGATGGCTAGAGTTAAGGTGCTTACTTATGTGGATTTGCTAAGCGTGTTGCCCTGGTTTTACCAGCGTAGGGGGAGGTGAGTAGTGCTTTAACACCTCAGTACTGAACAGCATTATCTATATAGAGCGAGGTGAAACTTAGTAGTCTTAGTTCTTGCCTATACTTAATCTTAGTGAGGGCGCGGGCCACGAAGGGCATGCGTTATAGTAGAGAGGAATGCTATTGGTGGGCTGGGGTAGATGCTTGAGGGAATTTACGGAGAGCTTAGAGATTAGTTAACCTATCTCTGCTTACTCTTATCTGCTGCATGGGAACTGGTTATCCTAGGAGCTAGGAGTTAGTATCTGCTGTTGCGAGCTTATTTATCATGATTTGTTAAGCAAGCTAGCTTATGCTGGCGCTAAAGCTATGCGCTATTTGTGCATAAAGCTATGCGGTGAGGAGCTACTGCTAGGCTGGGATTGTCATAAAACTGCATCTTATGAAGTGGGATGACGAGCTCTTATTCCTTATTAAGCAGTTGCTGAAAAACTTACATAAGCAGTTATCTAAGCAGTTGCTGTAGAACTTCTGTTTAGGGAAGTCATAGTGAAGTCTGAGCGAAATATTTATAAGGTTTTTTCCAGCTCTTCTCTAGATTTTATCAAGCTCTTCTTAATCTCTGAATGAGGTCTTCCTGCTCTTTCCTAGAGATATTCCAGCTCTCTTCTAGAGCTTTTCCCGCAAAGAGCTAGCTCAAGCTATGGAGGAAGTTAAAACCATGCCTCTTTATGCGTGGTAGTTGCTCGGAGGACAAATTACCCTGAGCTTTCTGAGCACCTGAGCTTAGAGTGAGCTTGGCTAGCTTAGCTAGACTATCTAGCTTCGCTAACTTATCTAACTTATCCCAACGCTTTATAGAGAGCGGAGGTGCCGGGGCTGACATAGTGGGCTTATTTTGCTGCTTGAGCTTAGTTTGCGGCTTGGGCCTAATTTGCTGCTAGGTTTAAGCTTGTTTTTTAGCGTGTTGGTTTAGCTTAGCAGCTGCTCTAACATAGTGTCATCTCAGGCAAATCCAGCAGAAACACCTACAAGAACCATGTTGGTGAAGCAGGCACTAGTCTCAGCACATTAGTCTTGGTATTCGCATGGTGTGCGTATATACCATTGTGTGGTTATACACGCATGGCATGCGCATACGCTAGCTAGATGCGGTTATAGATGCTAGGCTGCGCACTATTAAGACCGCCAATGGTAAAGCGCACTAAAGCTGCACTGTCTTGGAAATCGTAGCGACGTAAGAGGGTCAAAATAGACTCCCGATGCTTACGCTGATTGAGCTCATCTTGGCTAATGTTGTTGAGCCGGCTGCTACAACCATAAACCACGATTTGATAAGGCTTGCGCCGTGCCAGCTCTTCATCGGTGGAGTTGTGAGTATGATTGGTGTAATCACGGCTATTATAAAAGCCGCGAATATTAATGCTGCGCTGGGCATCATTGGTATCGCTAGCAATGTTTGGAGTTTGGCCAGAGCCAAAGGCATGGCTAGAGACTAAAGCACGATCCTCACTTGGCTCTGCCGATACAGCAGAGTTGTTAGAAGTTATAGCTGTTGAGTCAGCGGGAGTTGTTGTATAGCTACTAGTGTTATGACGACCATGATTGCTATGCTTTTGTAGCAATGCTTGTAAAGGCACATTCTGCAGGTGGTCATTAGTATTAGCTAAAGAGCTAGGGGCAAGCAAGCTTGCGCCTTGTAAGCTAACACTTGGAGAGCTTACCCCGTTAAGTGTGGTGGCACTAGGGTGAGATGAAGCTATAGCGCTAGCGGTGGCACCTTGATGTTGTGACGTATTATCCTGCTTGGCTTGCGGAGATGTTGGCACGTGAATCTGTTGTGCCTGTGCTAATTGAGCTTGTGCTAATTGGGCTTGCGCTAATTGCTGCTGAGCCTGCTGCGCTTGTTGGAGCGCTAGATGTTGTGCCTGTTGTAAGGCCTGTTGCTGCGCTAATTGTTGTGCTTGCTGGTGCAGTCTTTCTTTCTCGTTACGCTCAGCTAAAACCTTATTAAAGAGCGGACGATGGGCTTCATGGAGCGTATCTAAGAGATGTTGCTCGTTTAAAGCTTCGTATAATAGGCTTAAGGTAAAGCAGTCGAGGAAAGCTGGATACTGCTCAAAAATCACGTTCTCAATGGTACGCTTGATCGTATCATGCGAGACAAAGAGATCAGGGAAATGTGGAATAGCAGCCTTTAAAAATGTGCGATTCATACTCCAAAAGCGCCCGATGGAGCTAGCTGAACGATAGCCACAGATATAAGAGAGGGATACAACAAAGAGTAAGGAAGAAGCGGTAAACTTGATCTTACCAGCCTGACGCTTATCGATAATATTCATTAAAGGCAGGTATTGGGTTACTACTTCCCGGACGATTTGGGCGTTTAAGATCACCTCAATCTGAGATTGATAGTCGCGTTGGGAACGCACTAAGCTAGAGGAAGAATGATTCTCTTTCTTCACCAAAATCCCTTTAAATTCAACCGCTGGGTGACGCTCAAGTGTCATGAATTTCTACTCCGTTATCCAAATATGCGGTATGTAACTATCGAGTTTTCCCAGATGGTGCAGCATTAGCTTGAGCGGAACCAAAACGATAGCTGAACTTAGCTAAGATAAGCATGACCAAATAAACCTCTGCTTAACGCTTGACACGTTAAGTGGTAATTAAGTTAGGGTTAGAGCCAGGGGATTGTTAATCCCATAGGAGATAAACCTAGACTTAACCTATATGTAGATTGTGTTTATTAATCTATAGTGACTCTCCTGGAGTAAACCGGAGCGACACCTAGGTTATGGTCATACTTAGCTTGCAAGTAAAGCTAAAGCTCAGAGCGTAAGCTAACTTATTAGTGCTGACGGAGCGTGCTAGAACTACTTGAGCTAAGACAAGATCAACTGGGGGGTATACCAGTTGTTCCAAACTCTAACTGTTGTTCGTGACGTTGATGCATCACTATCATCAAGCGATGGAGCAAAGCTTTACTAAACAAAGCTTCAAAGCGTTAAGCTGTAAGGCGTTAAAGCTTTATTACATATACTTTGCATCATGCTCTTCTGTAGGCATTTCGGGCTTGAGTGCTGATAACAATATTTAATATTGGGTAAGTAAACTCAAGCTTGAGTAGAGTTACAAAAAAGCCTACAGCCCTGCTTGGCTGGGGTAAGCCTAAGGCATCATATCCTTATAAAAGAGATTACTTCTCTCACCAGAACTGCACTATAACTTGTGCTTACTTAGCTTATAAAGCTCGTAAGAGCATAAACTCATGAAGTTCTAAAGCTAGCAAGACTCTAAAGCCACAGATCTTCTTAAGCTACTAAGCTCATTAAGCAGCTAGCGCTCACTAAGTGTTAAGGCGGTTGCTTAATTAAGCTCGTCACTCAATGCAGCAGGCTCAATAATTAAGAGGCAAGAACCCCTTAAGCGTGATGAGGTGAGATGGTTATCTCGAATATTAGGGAAATTGTTGTTGCTTCTTTATTTTTTTCGCGGTGTGCTTCTCCCTCTTAACTTGACCGCAGCTAGACTTAATTATCTTGAGGTAAAAAACTACTAAGTTGCGGTAATATTCTGTTGACTAAGTACTTTGTCTTAAGTAATTAGTACTCAGTACTAATCCTTGTTGGAGCTAAGAGCTAAGAGCTAAAAGCAAAAGCTCAGCGTCATCTTTATTAAATCAGGATAGCGCAAGTGCTACGCACTAGGCGTAATCCTCATAACGCGTAATCTATACTAAGTGCCCAGTACTAAGCGTAATCCATTCTAACTAAGCCTAATTACAAGGCTTGGGCTAAGCTAGTAGTCTGGCTAAGCTAGTAGTCTGGCTAAGCTGATAGTATGGCTAAGCTGGCAGTCGAGCTAAGTCTGTCGTCAGGCTGGCCTGTGCTTAGGCTACTTTCTGGTAATAGCTTGAGCGCAATAATTATATAAAACCATAGCGCTTACTAATGTTGTCCTCATTTACTCAAGGTTGCTGCTCTTACTTAAGGAAAGCGCATGGCACATGTTAAGTACGCTTTCTCATGCACTTATGCTATGTTTACGTGGCTTATTTCTCATAAGCTTGCCTTATAAGCTTACTTATCCAATCTTTTAGGCAAACTCACGGCGGCTCAAATAGCGCGGAAGCGCAACCTCTCTGAGTCTCGACTTCTCTGAAGCTCAACTTCCTGAGAGGATAAAGGCCTCACAATCTAGACCGCCTGAGAGGCTAAAGCCATCAGAGAATGTATCTTGGTCTCACTAAGCTTAATTAAGCTTTTATTACATTAATAAGCGCTTATTAAGATATGAGTTAAGCCTAGCCTCTATTATGTTAGGAGAGCTTGTGGGGCTAAATTGAGCGCATGAGCTCATGATTTAGACACGATAAAAGCACCCCTTACATAAAAAGAGAGCAAGGATGAGTTAAAAGATCTGGGGATATGGGCTTAAGAGGTGTTAATGGTGCTTTAAGCTACTCCTGATTTCTGTTTCGTCTGGCCAGTTTTCTTTTCCTTGTGAACTGTGCTCTAAGCCAGAATCTGTGAGGTTATGCCTTGGGGGATAAGCCCTTGAGCTTAGCTCTTTAAATGGGACTGATAAAAGACAGATCTAACTTTTCCCAAGTCTTGGCAATAGTTAAAGACATAAATCATTTAGTATGTGGCCATTAGCATGTGCGACGCACAAATCAAGAGCGCTGACAGCAATATCAATCAGAATGCCATGGTCATCATACTCTGGGGTAAGGGAGTAAGTGCCATGAAAATTAAAGGAGGCTTTTAGGACAGCTTTTCGCGATCAGCTTGTTGAAATGCTCTGCTCTTGTTTAGCGCTAGTTCAGCTTAGCTAAGCGCTAGGTAACGCGAGAGAAGCACGGCGTTACATAGCACTTGCTTTTGCACTAACATAAGTCATAAGTATGAGCGTTGGTACTAGCTGCATAGCTATTGTCAGTACCAGACTAACAAGCTAGTGTCACTACTAGACTAACCGCTAGTGTAAGTACTAGCTGTATCGCGAGGGGGCTTTCTATACCAGCTTTACTGTTTACATTAGTAATATGTCGCTATTGGCGTCAGGATTAAAGCTAAAGAGTATCTCTCCTAAGATTTAAACCTGGGCTGATGCTGGAAGTAACATTCTGGCAAAGCAGTAGCAAATCCCGCTGCCTGGCAGTAAGTCCCAGCTCTGCCTACTAATCGGCCTCACCATGCTTAAAAAATTAACACACTATATAAAAGGATGTCTACACTCTCATTGCCCCTGTATTTAAGCCCTATGAGCACAATTGCCAGGAAAAAAGCTAATAATAGCCAAAACCATATGTTGTGGCGTAGTTCATTATCTTCATCATTTTCACGAAACGCTACGCGTGATTAGCTAAGGAAAGCCCTTTCTGCTCTAAAAAAGGCATTTTATTAACTGTCTATTTAAAGGGGCTAAATTAAGCGCAATTATGCGGTACTTTTCGCTTATATAAGCATCACTGATGCTGTTTAGAGTAAGCAGAACCAGGTGGCACTTGCAAGAGCTATCACCACTTGATAGCACTCTCTAGCACGTTCTAGGGCGCATAAGTGATGGCAAACGTTTGCAAGTATCTAAGCATCTATAAGTGCTAGCCTGTGCTTTAAGTTCCCGCAAATGCCTCAAGAGCTACCAGCACTGCAGGTGTAGCAAGTTCTGTGAGTGCATCAATAACTATAAGTACTGCAGGAACCGCAAACACTGCATGTGTCTTAAGAGTTACTGTTGTCTCAATTACTGCAATTGCCGTCAGCATTCTTAAATGCTGGCAGTATTTAAAGTAAAGTAAGTACTAGGAGTGCCTATACTTACGCTTAAGCCTAGGTCTATATTCCATTCCTATATTCAAGGCTATTTTCCTGGCTATTAGCAAGCCTATACGCCTGCTTCTCCTGGGGGGCGCTCTAGGTGCTGCCTCATATCATGCGCGGATGATTTTGGCACTCTCTCCTAGAATTAGGCCTACTATCTCTCCATCAGCATGGCAGGGATAGTCTGTGTCTCCTGGTTTCTCTGCGCTTTTAAAAGCGAGTGTGCCTATATTTATCTACTCTTTAGCTATTTTTTAGCAAATCTTAGGTTTATCTTTAATCTTTGTTGTGCGCTATCTAGTCTTTGTCTAAAGCTATCTAGCCTTAGTCTAGCGCAGTAATAGCCTTTACCTAGCGCTTACTTGAGCTAGTTTAGCGTTATATGCTTCTAGAGAGGGCTAGGCTTCTTTATCTGTTGCGGTGGTCATTTATGGGAGCACTAGGACAGCCTATTATAAGTTAATCTAATGATTGCAGCGAACTAATTTAGCCTAGTCTCTACGCAAAATTAAAGCTAGAGGAAAGCTGACCCATGCTTGCAGATCGTGCTTGGTTCTGGTTTAATCCTTAACTTTGCTTATGAGAAGTAAACGGTACTTGTTTGGGGTAAATACTTTTATTTAATCATTAGATATAGTAATGCTTTATTCTATTATGCCTATAAATGCCGCTTGGTACTTATGACAAGATCACGTTTATTCTCCCACTTGATAGAGAGTATTCCTTAAATCCCTGACTTTAATAAATAAAAAGCCCCCAGTCTCCTCTCTGCTTTATCTATATCTCTGCTTAATCTGCGTCTCTGCCTAACCTCGGTTTCACCTCAGCTTCATCTCGGTTCATCTTGATTTACCTTGATTCGTATTATCCCTAACTTATCAGAGTTTTAGCCACACATTATCCTAGTCTTCTCCACTTCTCATCTCAGTTGCATCATCATCTTATCTGGTCGCACCATTAGTGTTTAGCCAATCTTGCTAGGTAGGCAGGGTATATGAGTGGGAATAGGTAAGGCTAAGGCACCCAGTTCCACCCTATCTTTACGATCTTCTTAAGCCTGTAATGTGGGCTTTAGGCCTTGAAGTTGGGCCTTAAACCGGTGAGGCAGGTTTTAAGCCTTGAAGTTTGGCCTTAAACCGGTGAGGCAGGTTTTAAGCCTTGAAGTTTGGCCTTAAACCGGTGAGGCAGGTTTTAAGCCTTGAAGTTTGGCTTTGCAACTGTAAGACGTGCTTGCGTCAAAGCGTAATAGTGGCGATGAGCTGCGCTCAAGGTGATTTATATGATACCTTGCGCGAGCAAATAGTGGCAGAAGTTATGGAGCTAGGACATGATTATGGATCATCTGTATCAAGATGAAAGAGGCAAAATGCAATAATGTTGGCTAGACCATAAATACAGCGTTGATGCGTAACACCTGTATTAAAAGCTAGTAGGAATTTATGCTTACCCATAATTATCGCCTTGGATAGGGCTTTGTCACTAATGTAAGTAAGCACAAGCACCAAATTCCCAATCCATGCAGCTTGCAGCCGTTTTTACCGCTATTAACTCCATTACTACTGACTCTAGCACTACCAATATCATCACTACTGACTCTAGCACTGCCACTATCATTACTACTGACTTTAGCACCGCTAGCATTATTACTACGACGCCAGCACTATTACTACTGTTTGTTTCACCAATTACAGTACACCCTGCTTATTAACCCCATGAGCGACCTTGTTCTCTATGAGACATTTTTGCCCATGCGGTACCACTGCTCCAGGGGCGTTGTTTTACCAGCATTAATACCATCATTAATATCAGCCATAAAGTTGCATTAACACCAGCATTAATAATGATTGAGGTGACATTAGAGTTGTCACTATCGGGAGATAGGACTACGAAGTCAGCAAGTATGCTGAGATAGGCATTGCCCAAGCAACATGAGCAGTAGTAGAGATAAGGAAGAGTTATGGGGAAGAGGTATAAGGAATAAGTATAAGGAGGAGTTATGGGGAAGAAGTAAGAGGTAGGATGCTGTGGATAGCTGGTAGAAGTTAGGGTGTGCCTGCTAATAAAGCATAGTACACGATATTAGGTAGAGGCGTAAATAGAAGGGATAGTGGCAAAGATCAAGAGCTACTTGAGTAGTTGCGATCTTTGTAAAAGGAGATCTGGGAATGAGGGCTTGTTATTGATTTACGTGTACATGAAAGATTGATGCCAACTGTAGTTAGATGCGATAATTTGTTATAACTAGATTTAACTGATGGTATGAGTTGAAAAATAGCTTATATAACACATTGATGCGCTTGTCATAGATAAAACAAAATTGCTGAACTTGGCCTAATATTGTGTTACTATGGCGCCATCTAATAATAGGACTAAGGGCTAATAAGTTCCTCAGTAATAGTCACCTCTTAATAGAGTCATCGCGCTTGGTTTAGCTTATCCGCTAGCGCTAAGGTAGCGATAATGCTATTCAAGGTTAGAGAGCTGCGCATCTTTGCTTCTGTCTTGCTTCTGTCTTATTTTATCCAGTATTAAGGTGGAGGTAGCGTAAGCCTTAATTAAGCTTGATAAAGCTTAGTTAATCTAGCGTAAGCCTACTTAAGCTTGGTAAAGCGTCCTTAAGCCGCGGTAAGCGGCAGCTGCACTTTAGTTGCAAGTAGCAGCCAGCTAATGCCAATCATTAAGAGCGATGATGCAATCAATTTTTAGCTAAGGTATCCGCCTAGCAATAAGCATAGAACCAAAACCAATGGGAAGCAGCACTTGGATCCCAGAGCTTAGAGACTAGAGTCTATAAGCTATAACCTATAAGCGAGATCCTCTATGCTAGAGCTTTAAGGCACAGACATGAATCGGTGAGCTGACCTCTGCTGGTCTGCAGGTGCGCTGGTAAATTGCTTGTGCTGATGTTTACTCCATAGCTAAAGAGTACCGTGCTGAGTGCGCGGTAGCAGAACCTTAATACATAAAGCCCCGAGAGGGCTATGGTGACAAAAGATATAGTCTTAGTTAGGCATAAGTCATAGCTGGGGTGAGTTATAAGTCATGACTCATAACCGTGCTGAGCATGCAGCATGGTGTGCTGAGCATGCAGCATGGTGTGCTGAGCATGCAGCATAAGCGTGGCGAGCATTGAGAGAACATGGCTATGCATACGCTATGACTGGAACCACTTTTACTCTAGGACTTAGGCCAGAATTTATTTAAGAAAAGAGATTTCGTCACCATGACTATGTGGGTTTATCAAGCTTCTAACAGCACTGAAGAGAATAAATGTTTAGCTCAGGGCCGCCTTTATTTTGCAGGCGAAAATCTTAACACCTCTTTGCTCGACTATCACTCTGCTCAAGATCTCATTATATTCTTTGAGGATGAGAATGCTGTTGATTACGCTACGGCGCAGGGTTGGGCTGATGAGTGCTGGCTGTTTGCTCATGAAATGCAAGCAGGTGACATGGTAATTCTCTCTAATGTGGAGAGTGCCGAGCTGCATTTAGGTGAAGTTGCTGGTGATTACGATTATGATGCTGCTAGTGCTGCTGATTTAGCGCATTTCCGTCCAGTTAAGTGGTTCCAGCAGGGCATTGATCGCGCCAGTATTCCTGCCACTCTGCGTACAGCCTTAGCGCAAAGCAATGTCTTAAGCCAAATCGAAGAAGACTCCTTCTGGCTGCAAACGGTGTTAGAGGCTTGGGAAAAGAATCCACCAGCTACGGCTACTGCGGTAGCTTCAGCTGTGGCTCCAGCATCCTCGGCTGCTGCTAGCACTAATGATCTGAGCCCAGAAGAAGAGCTTATTTTGCAGATTGATAAGCAAATCAAGAATGGCACTTTAACTGTAGCTGATATTCTTTCCTCTATCATCCATGCTAAGGGTTTCAATGTTAAGGTGCTTCCTGATAGCACCAAGCTTTCGGAATTACTGCTAGCTTCATCACCTAATCAGAACGTTAAGGTGCTCTTTAACATTAAGCACACTACAGGCGAGCTCTCAGCTAGTGCCTTTGATATGTTCTGCGATTTAGCTTCTATTTATGAGTGCCATAATGGCATTATCTTCTCCTGGGATGGTTTTACCGATGAGTTACAACAAATGGTAGCCATGGACTCGGAGATCCAAACTAAGCTGTGGGGCCCTAAAGAGTTAGCCAACGAGCTTATCAATCTCTTTGATAAGCTGGATCCAAAAGTCCAGACTGCTTTATCTTAAGCCACGCTGAGAGCAAGCTATCTCTGCTAGGCGCTACAGGCTATTGGCTGCTATCCCCCGCTAGATGCGGGGGTGGCATTAAGTTAGAGACCTTAAAGCTAGGCCTTATCGCTTTTTATGAATCCATTATTGCTGAGCCTATACCATTTTAGGCTGGTTTCGTGATGCTTCATCCCATAAAGTTGGTTCTTGCTACTAAACTTCTGGGGCCTTATCCTATAAAGCTGATCCCGGCTCTTAAGCTTCTGACTCCTCATCTAAGATACTTATCTTCTCTGTACCACACAAGATACCTGGCTTTTCTCTACTCTCCTCCGGTTTTGCTTATCTGGTGCAAGACTACAGTATTGCCATGCCATCTCTATGTATCCTTTTTCTTTATGCCATCGCTCTTCCGCTATCTCCTGCTATCTCCTGTTATTTGCCGCGATCTCCTGCTAGATTCCGCTATTTTCTTCTAGATTCTTATCTTCTTTAATGATCTTTTTGGATGGAGTAGCTTTTGCTTGCTGTTGCTATCCTTGTCTTTATACTTGGCTATATCTCTTGGTCAGGGGTATTAAGCTCATGATAGCCTGGTGCTTTACATATTGGCACAACTTCTTTACCCCACATTGGCACGAATTTTTGTAGGTTTACATTTCTCCAGCTGCAATACAAGCTCTGTAGTGGCTTGAGATAACTTTATCTCTTTAAAAAGCAAAATAAATTATTAAGAATAATATCTAAGCGTTGCATGGTCTTAGCAGTTTCATCAGATCTGGTGCAACCATTTCTATAGGTCTAGCAAATGAAGTAGCAAAACCTCAGATAAGTAGTGCCAATGTAGGTAATAAAAGCCTGTGTGCTTGCTAATAAAAGCTTGTGTATTCGCTAATAAAAGCCTGTTTAGTCATTGCTAAAGCAAGCATAATATCCTTACAAAGCTATTTTGCTGTACTGGGTAAGCATCAAACTATCGGTTTGTTTTTTGTCACAGTCGCTATGTCCGCCATTGAGCAAGCCCCATCTCTGAGAGCGCAGTACCAAAGTTAGAGGGAAGTGTGAAATGGCGTGAAGGGATAAGCAGGGGGCACTGATACTCTGATAGAGAGGCAGTGGTTAATTAAAGAGATAAGCTGATATGCTAAGAGGAATACCATGAAGAAGAGATAGAACGGTAGTGGGGTAATTGGAGATAAGCTGATATGCTAAGTGGGGGAAGCTAATAGAGTTATAAGTGCGTAGGTGGTTGCTAGATCTAGCGAGATAAACGGGGGCGCCTCGCTTAAGAGGCGCTGCCAGGGGCTATCTTCGCTAGAAGATATTAGCGCTTTGATTATTGGAACGGGCTAAGACCTGCATTAAGGTCATATCACGCTGGAAAGTGTTTTCAAGCTCACGCTCTAAAGAACGCTGGTCTAAGTCTGCACCTTGTTGTAAAGCTAAGGTGTTTCCTAAGGTAGTGCCCTCTGGACGTAAGATAAAGTTATAGTCGCCGGATTTCACATCGGCTGAGTTAATCTTAGCGCCATCTAACAGACTATGCATGCTATTCAAATATTAATATTGTGAACATTAAAATTACTTTCATCAATGGTAGCGATTAACAGACTTGAAATATGATATATTATTTTTATTATCTTTCTTCTTTAAGTAAGATTTTTCTTAATATTTTAAACAAATAAATAAAATCAGTTACATGTTGTACTTAAAACAATACATCTAATATGCAGGTTTAAGCTTTTTATTTAACAC
>Cebus_capucinus_imitator_PRJNA485217_SSR093__coassemble_633_pt1 | contig 12501 bp, 6 predicted proteins | sample Cebus_capucinus_imitator_PRJNA485217_SSR093__metabat2_low_PE_002 | metagenome-assembled genome bin Cebus_capucinus_imitator_PRJNA485217_SSR093 | reverse complement strand
TTTGAGGGGCTAATTCAGGTTCATCGGCGTAATACACCTTAGTTACGCAAGGTGCAGCACCGCCTGGCGCATGCTTAGCTTCGTATGGCGATAGGGACACAAGGAATTTTTACCATGAAGTTTACTAAAGTTGAGTTTGGCGTAGGCATCTTTATGTTGCTCGCCATTATTGCCGCGGTCATTATGTCCTTAAAGGTGGCCGGACTTGTGTTAGATAGCTCTTCTAATACATATACTGTGCATGCTAAGTTTGACAATATCGGTTCCCTCAAATTACGTGCTCCTGTGCGTATTGGTGGTGTGGTTATCGGTCGTGTCGACAGCATTACCTTAGATAAAGAAGACCTTATCCCTATGGTCAACTTATCGATCCAATCGCAGTACAACAATCTCTCTAGCGAGTCCAAAGCTTCTATTTTGACCTCCGGTATTATTGGTGAGCAGTACATCTCCATTACCCCAGGCTTCTATGATGAGGACTTAGGATCCACTTATCTTAAAGATGGTGACACCATTCATGACACGGGTTCAGCCATTGTCTTAGAAGACCTTATTTCCAAGTTCCTCTACAAGAGCTCGGTAGCTGACAGCGCCGATGCTGCTAATACCGATGCTGACACGTTAGCAGAGTAACCATTACTAAATAATGAGCAGCCCATATTAAAAAGCCTCAGCTCTAGGATAGGTAAGCCTAGCGCTCGTAACGTCCAGGGATAGTTAAATCCAGATTTAACCTCTACAAGCATCAAGCTAGCCCCATCTCTGCATGGCAGCAGATTGGAATTATGCTAGTGCTCCTAGATCTGGTAGAGCTCTTCTAGGGCTATCGGGTTGGGGTTAGGGCTAGTACCTGATATCTGGGGCTATGGGAGTGCTTTTGCTTTTTTCTTTTCGCGTAAGGAGAATGCCATGGCGCATTTGCTTTCTTTTTCTCGTGGCCTGAGCGCTAAGCTGATGGCCGCGCTTGCCTTAGCTATCATGATGATGCTGTCTTTAGGAGCTACTACCGCCCAGGCTGCAGTTGACATGAAAGACCCCTACAAGATGGTGACAGAGGTGGCTCAGACTACCTTTGCTAAGCTTAAGGCTAATCAAGATAAGATCTCGGATGTTAATTTCCGTAAAGAGCTCATTACTACCGACTTATTACCTTATGTTGATACTGCTTATGCCGGTTATAAGGTCATGGGTACTAATGCTAAGAGCGCTACTAAGGAAGAGCGTAATGCCTTTGTGCAGGCTTTCTCCGGCTACATTGTGTCTTCTTTTGCTGATGCTCTGGCTATGTATAACAATCAGGAGTTAGTGCTGCCTGAGTATAAGAGTGTCTCTGCTGATGCCACCATGGTTAACGTCAAGTTCTTAATTCGTGAAGCAGGTAAGGCCGACTTAGAGCTGGTGTTTAAACTCCGTAAGAACAACAAGACTGGTGAGTGGCGTGCTTTTGATATGATTGCAGAGGGTATCAGCATGCTCTCTGCTAAAGAGAATGAGTTAAGCCCATTAATCCGTTCCAAGGGCATGAAAGCTGTCACTGATTTAATCAATCAGCACAACGCCTCGGGTAGCAAAGAGCCTATTAAGTAATTAAGGAAAGAGCCAAGTGCCACCTGGGCTCAGGATTAGACCTAATCATAGTTCCGAGCGTATAAACTCATAGCCGCAACCTATCTGTTGAGATAAGCAAATTTACCTCTCTAGAAGGTTAAACTCTAACTATCCAGAGAGCTAACCTTAGCCCTATAGATAGCTACACTTACCTCTCTCAGGCACCACATTTACCTGATAGATAATGAGTTAGTGTTAGTAACTTTGGGGCTAAGAGATGGTTAGGTGTTTATAAACATATAGAGAACCTGGTTTTCTTAAAATGCGCACCATTGCTACTCTCGATAAGGTGGCATGTTGGTATTAAGGTCGGCGCTGGCACTTTAAGTTAGGTACTGCCACTTTAAGGTTAGCGCTGCTACTTTAAATTTGGCGCTGGCACTTTTTAGTTAGGGGTTAAGCTTAAGATAAGCGAGGAAAAGAAGAGATGAGCACTAATTTTGCCCGGATGACGCATCATGAAATTGCGGCACTATGGCCACAGCATCAGCAGATTTTTACGAGCAGCGAAGTAGATTTAAAAGATAATGTCGTGATTGATTCCTCCGGCATTGCTTTCCTGGTGCAATGGGCTAAGGCTACTCCTAATAAGCGCTTAGTGGTAAGACATGCCTCCCCCACCGTGACCGCACTTATCAAGACTTTTCACTTAGAGCCTCTCTTTGACCTTCAGGAAAGTGCTACCTAAAAAGGCCACTACACTAAACACTATCTTGCTAAACCAAGCTTAAGCAAAGCATTGTCTTGCTAAACCAAGCTTAAGCAAAGCATTGTCTTGCTAAACCATGCTTAAGCAAAGCCCTGTCCGGTTAAGCTAAGCGCTGTTTCTTCAAGTAGCGTTTTTCTCTCCCCTGAGCACCGCATGCCGCTTATAGCTGTGGTGCCTCTATCCTTTATTCCGCATTTTTTTTCGTTAGCCAGGCTGCATGTATATGCCGCAGGGAGCACTAGTACGCCGCAGGGAGCACTAGTACTGCTAATTAAGAGGTTCTGGTAGGGAGGAGTAACTTCCAAAGCTTGTGCTATCTATTGGTATGCACTTTAAGAGCTTCGGAGCTTTTTCTCCTACAACTACCATCAAAAAAGGATGCCCCTTATTTTTTGCAACTCTAATGCAGGGTATGTGGGAGCAGATTAGCCTACCAAGACCTCTTAATTAATAGCACTAGTATGCAGCACTAGGTACTGGTTAGCGCTAATATCATTGCTAATCTGCAGTAGCACCACCTTACTTGGCAGACTGTTCCCAGAACTTTGCAAAAGTGTAATAGCCGCTTTCATTTTTAAGAGCTTTTATAAGCAGTGCTTATTAAGTAATTTAGCGTTATCTCTTGTAACCAAAGAACTCCCTCTTGCTATCAAAGAGCTACATCTTGCTATCAAAGCGCTATCTCTTGCAACCACAGAGCTATCCTTGATGGCTTTGTCTTTGCACCAGCCTGATCTTCTAACTATCTCTAGAGCCAGCTGATTCATATCTGTATTACTTGCTTACTACATGGGGATAGTGTGTCTTTCATGCTCTTAGGCATAGGCGATACGAGGAGGCTAAGAGGCGGGAAAAGCTATTGAGAGCTGCAAAAGCTATAGGTAGCAGCAAAAGTCTATTCTGCTTATATTTGGCGCAGGCTGTGAGTAAAATGAGCAAAAAGCGCTTAATTAAGAGCTTAGATAGGATAGGCTATAATTAGGAGTACTATGGCGCTCATAGACAAGGTGCAGAAGAGCCGGGCGTTGCAGCGTCGCGCTATGAAGTGTGTGCTCGGAAGTGCAGTACAGATAAGCACTGTACTGACAAAGCACAGTACAGGCAGGCGCTATGCAGGCAAGTGCCGGAGCTTGTGTGGACATACCACATGGCTTTGTTTGCGCGCGTGTAGATAAGCTGAAAATGGTTGGCTAGCCAGGATATAAGCTGTAGTTAGTGTGTCGTGGTTGAGGAGTATGGGGGTAGCTAAATGACAGTATCTGGAGATAAGCAGCAGAAGCAGGCGGAAGATAGTGCGCCGATAGCTCAAGCTGCGGCCATGCCAGCTTCTAGCAAACAAGCAACGACGGATGGAGCTACGGCACCGTTGACGCGCTGGCAGAAGATTAAGAAGTTTATTCGCCTTAATATGTTAGCCTTAGCCGTTAGCTCAGGTATCGCAATTTACTTCCTCTTCCACTATGTGACCTTTTTAGCGCCCATTAAGTACCCAATCAAGCATTTAGCAGATGAGTATGTGCCTTGGCTCATCTTTATCATGCTCTTTATCGCCTTCTCTAAGGTCGAAATCCGCCGGATGAAGCCTCGGGTATGGCATGTTATCTTGCTCGGGATTCAGGTGCTAGTACCATGCTTTTTAGCAGTGGGGATGCACTACTGGTGGCAAGGAAAATGGGATTTGGAGCTCATGGGTATTATCGCTTGTGTGATTACTCCTACCGCAGCTGCCGCTTCTGTGATTACAGGTAAGTTAGGCGGTGATGAGAGCTCTCTGACTACTTACACTATCTTAAGCAACATTGGCGCGGCTATCAGTATTCCTCTGATCTTCCCTTTAATCTCGACCTCTGTCTCCGATAGCTTCTGGAACGAGTTTACGGAAATTAGCGGACGCATCTTCCCTATTATCGTACTACCGCTGTTTATCGCACAGTTTATTCGGATCTGCATTAAGCCTTTAAACCGCTTTATTATTACCAAGTTAAAGGATGTTGGTCTGTATATTTGGGCTTTTACCTTAATTACTGTGTCGGCCACCGCCGTCTCTAATATGATGAACTCCCATCAGAGCATTGGTGTAATCTTAAACTTAGCTTTCTTAGGCTTAATCTTGACTGCTTTGCAGTTTGGTATTGGTAAATTTGTCGGTCACCTCTATGGCCAACGTATTAGCGCCGGTCAGGGCTTAGGCCAAAAGAACATGGTCTTTGGTATTTGGGTTACCTACTCTTATCTCTCGCCAGCCGCTACCATTGCTCCAGGCTGCTATATCCTCTGGCAAAATGTGGTTAACTCATGGCAGATGTGGTACCGCGAAACCCGCAATATCACCTATACCGATAAGATGTAGCCATCTATAAAGTAGTATCTTCGAGAAAGCTGCTGCCATCTAGCAAGCTGCGGCATCCTCTATAAAGCACTATCCTCGAGCAAATTGCATTTTCTAGGAAGCTGCAACCATCTAGAAAACTGCAGCTATCTAGTAATATGTAGCCTCTCGTAGCCCAATGAGGCAGGCTTTACGATGCTGGTGCCTCACAAGGTCACACCTGACGATAACTACGCCTGAGGACAACTACCCCCACAAGGCCCGCATCAAGTGGGCCGCTCATCCCTTCTATTCTGCTGGCGCTACCCATGCTGGCGCTACCCATCATGCTAGTGCTGCACTTGCTAGGCAACACCTGTTATGTTGCATCTGCTCGCTTTATTCCTGCAAGAAGCTAATTTGATTCCCGCAAGTAAGTTAGTGCTGTTCTAACATGGTAGCCAACTAATCTTAGCAGAGTTGGTGTTATTTAAGCTATCTCATGCTGTTTAAGTTGCGCTGTGTATCTCTAATCTGGCACTGCAACCTATCTTCTCTTATTACTTTTTCACTTCACTATTCCTCGTAGCGGTGGGCGGGTACCTTGGCTCTGGATTGGGAGCCTAGGTCCACAGGCAGCGCGAGCACAGGAAGCTGTGGCTATTGGAGGCTGTAGTGGTTGCGGGCACAGGAAACTATGGCTATTGGAGGATGTGGTGGCTATGGCTACAGGAAGCTATGTCTATTAGAGTCTGTAGCTACTGGAGAGTGTCGTCTATGTGGCTACTGGAGACTGGGGCTATTGTAAGCTATGGCTGCATTTAGCAGCCTCCACTGGATACTGTAGCGGCTGTGGCTACACTCAGCTAAATCTACGCTAGGCTAGGGATACTGACAGCTGCTAATACTGGCAGCAGTTTATACTGACAGCTGCTAATACTGGCAGCAGTTTATACTGACAGCTGCTAATACTAGCAGCTGCTTACATTACAGCAGCTGCAGCTATTATTGATAGATGCCGGAATGATGGGTAGTGAGATAGGAGGTAAGCTTGTTTATTCCTTGCTCTTATCTAAAGTCTGGGCACGGGCAGTGGCCTCGGCCGCAGCATCGGCGGCTTCAAAAATATCAGCAGCACAGAAGCTAAAGCCCTGATTATCTGCTAAAGGTTGGAGTGCTAAAGCAATGTTGTTGCTTTGCAGTTGTTGAGCCCAGGCATCTTTAAAGAGCTTGAGGGGCAGAACTACTACCTCAAATTGTTGGGCCGCAGCTGCATGAGAAGGGGTGGCGTCTGCGCTATTAGCTGAAGTAGTGTCATGGTCTGTAGTGTCAGTGGCCGTATTATCAGGATCAGCATTAGCTTGAGCGGCAGCACGCTGTTTGAGGTAGTGCTCGGCAAACTCACGATGGCTCCAGATAGGTAAAAACACGTGCACCGTGTTCTCATCATCACCTTCTTCGGGCTCATCTTCAAACATGAGCGGCATGCCCTGAATACCTACCTCTTTAACGATAAAGATTTGGTCATCTTCCTGGCAATTTCTTAAACAAAAGGCCTGACGATAATCATCATCTAAAGCCAGGACGGCCTGAAAAATTTGGGGAGTAAGTGCTGCCATGGAAATTGACCTGAGTAAACCTATTAACCTAAGTACTTATGGACCTAAGTACCTATTAGCCTAAGTACCTATTAGTCTAAGTACCTATAGACCCAAGTAGCTCGACCCGAGAAACAGAGAGATGATTAACTAAGAAGAGCAAGTAGTGCTCTATCTTGGCTATGAGCGGCAATAATGTTGGCTCGATAATGTTTGTGCGGAGCCAGAGCTAGCTTATTGAGGTAAAAGGGTATCACAAAAATGCGCTAGGCTGAAAATCCCGCGCTGTAATAGCTAAGATGAGTTAGAGAAGGTGGGAGTTTAGGGGATAAAAGAGAGGCTTAGGTAATGTTAAGCATGATAGTAAACGAGACTAGGATACCGGGTTTAGTGGTAGCTTCCGTACTATGAACCTGACCAGGAGGAGTGGTTAATGTCCTAGTTCGTCTACTAGATGTATGTGAGGATATAAATCGTAACGCTAGCTTGGTTAACGTGAGCTAGTCAATGCTCGCTTAGCTAACGCTAGCTTGGTTAACGTGAGTTTAGTCAATGCTCGCTTAGTTAACACTTGCTTAGCTAATGCTTGCTTAGCTAACGCTCGCTTAGTTTAGGCTAAGCAGGGCTTTAGTGAGCTGCAGTACCAGTAGTATTTCCGGAGTCAGCATCGTGGTGGTCGTGATTAGATGCGTTAGCTTGGTCAGTGGCATCATCTTTGACTAAGAGAGTCTCAATGTACTCTAAGGAAACACCCTTGGTCTCAGGAACTTTCTTAATGATAAAGAAGAGAGCCATGACGCAGATTAAGCCATATAAGCCAAAGGAACCGGAGGCACCTAAACCAGCATTGATAATTGGGAAAGTATAGGTTAAGAGGAAGCACGCAATCCACAGGGAGAATGTACCAATGGAAACGGCTAAACCACGAATACGATTAGGGAAGATTTCCGATAATAACACCCAAGTTACTGGAGCTAAGGTTATAGCATACACGGCGATAGCGGCTAAGACTAAGAATAGCACTGGTAAGCCCATGATACCGCAGGCATAAGCTATAGTCATGGCGGCATAGATAATAGCTAAACCGGCCGAGCCTAAGATTAAGAGGCGGCGACGACCTAACTTATCGACTAAAGGAAGAGCCACAATAGTTGCAATAAAGTTAATTAAACCGGTAGCCACAATAGACTTTAAGGTAGAGTCAATATCAAAGCCGGCTGAGGCAAAGATTTCTTGGGCATAGTTAAAGATAACGTTAATACCTGACCATTGTTGGTAAGCAGCTAAGACAATACCGATAATTAAGACATTACGATATTTAGGGTGGAGCACTTCCTTAAAGGAGGTTTTAGGTTCATTAGCAGCACCACGTAAGGAGGCAGCAATTTCGCTCAAGCTTTGTTCGGCATAGCTGGCACCACCAATCTTAGTTAAGATGCGGCGGGCTTGCTCCATCTTGCCACACTTAGCTAAGTAACGAGGGGACTCCGGTACGATAAACATGAGGACAAAGAAAGCGATAGCTGGGACTAATTCGGCCCAGAACATATAGCGCCAGCCCATTTGGCCATTCCAGGTAGCTGCAATTTGCTCCATATTGTAATCTGAAGGTACGGCCTCAGCAATAAGGAGGTTAGTAAATTGGGCGGCTAAAATACCAATCACAATAGTTAATTGATTGATTGCCACCATTTTGCCACGGCGGTCAGCGGGAGAAACTTCAGCAATATAGACTGGGGAAATGCCAGAGGCAATACCAATGCCGACACCGCCGACAATACGGTAAAAGACAAAGGCATTAAAGGAGTCATACCAGCCTGTACCCCAAGCCGATACTGTAAAGAGTACAGCAGAGATAATTAAGGTTATTTTACGACCCAGGCCATCGGAGAGATAGCCTGAGATCATCGCACCAACGACGCAACCTACCAGGGCTGAACTCATAGCCCAACCAGAAGTTACTGGATCGGTGATATTAAAAAAAGCCTCATAAAATGGCTTAGCACCGCCAATTACCACCCAATCGTAGCCAAAAAGCAAACCTCCGCAAGCTGCAACTAAACACATCAACCAAATGAGTTTAAGATTAAGTTTTGATGATTCCATATAACCATCCGTTTTAAAATTGGTGAGCATGTGTCTGGAGTAAAAGACTAAAGAAAGCGGTTTTATAGCAAATAGTTATCATGGTGTTTTGATAATTTTTGCTATGCTATCGCGCTTAAAACATGCTTAATAAAGCCTGTGCTTGGCACTGATAATATGTGTTGTTTGGTGATTATCGAGGTGCAATATATTGGCAGGGCTTTACTGATATTAATGAGTAATGACTTACTATATTTTGGCGCTAGCTTTTATGCGCTAACTATTGCTGCTTTGACCCCCATAAAATGGGGAGAGCGTAGTAAGTCAGTTTGGTATAGCCGCAATAGCGCCAGATAGCTTAGACAGGCTTAGAGTTTAAGCGCGTACATCTAGCGGCGGTGCTTGGAGTGAATCAGACAGGTTAGATAGTGCTGATGCTTCCATGGTTATTGTGCCCCCTGATGCTCTGGTTTCTATCTAGTCCTGTCCGCTGTTGCTATTGGTGATTGTTAGTAATATTGCTTAGTGGGTCTGGGCTACCTCAATTAAGGTGTTAAGTAAGGTCTCATAGAGATTGACCTTAAAATTGGCTGGAGCCAAAGTGGCTAGTTCGTGGAGATGCTGCTTAGCTAAGTTTTTATTACCTAAACCAATGGCTGCTAAAGCGCGCATCAGTAAGCAATTCTCTTGGCGGTTTTGTTGCAAGTCACGGTCGAGAACCACTAAGTCCGGAAGCGACACGGCAAAGAAGTCTTCAGTGACCTGTTGGTCATAAGCCTGATAAGACCAATCTTGCATCTTGGTAAAGATCTGTTGGGCCTGTGCTTGCTCAGCTGGATCATTAGCTTGAGCGTGGGCTAAGGCTTGATAGAAGACATAGTCCACCGGGACATCGTTGTAGTACACCTGCTCACTAATAGAGCTGTCTCCAACCTTGGCTTTAGCCAGGTATTCTTCTGCTTGCTCCTTAAGTCCTGCTAACTTCGCATAACAAGCGGCAAAGAAGTAGAGGTCATTATCAGTTTGAACAACTAATTTACCCTCACCTAAGTGGCGTGGAATAGTGAGTGCCTCTAATACTGTTTGTAAGGCCGCAATATATTGCTGCTCGTGAGCCTGTTCCTGGGCGCGATAGAGAGCATTTAAGATGTATTGCTCCATCACGCGACCTTCGCCACCTTCCCATACATGGAAGTTAAGCTTAGTTAGAAGTTCATGTGCCTTATGGTATTGACCTAATTGGTTATATAGGGTTACTAACTCACACTTGAGATCATCACGGACACATGATTCTGTGTGATGTGCTTCTAATATACTGAGGCGCTCAGCCGCACTGGCTCCACTTAATTTGAGGAGGAGATCATGCTCAAAGAGCATGCGCTCATCGCTAGGGCTGCTTTGTAAAGCACGGTCATAGTAATCACGCGCCGCTTTACGGTCATGGAGCTTATTAAAGGTATAAATACCTAAGCCACGTAAAGCTTCACTATAGTTAGGCTCTAACTCTAAAGCCTGCTGCCATAACTTAGCAGCACTTTCATATAGGCGATGGCTATAGTCAAAGCAAGCACATAAATGCAGGGCAAAAGCACTCTCGTTTAAAGTGCCAAGTAAGAGACGCTCGCATACCAAATTAGGGAAGCGGACAAAGTGAGCAAATTCATCTTGCGCCTTAGCAAGATAGTGTTCCACCTTAAATTGCTCCGCACCAGCTCCTTTAAGTAAGGCAGCGTACATGAGGTTAGCAATAGCACCATATGGTTCATACTGCGCCATAAATGCTAAAGCCAGATCATCACGCTGTAATTGATGTAAGAACTCCACGATATTGATGTAATTAATCTCACGCTGTGTTAACACTTGCTCTAATTGGTTGTTGGCCTGAGCTACATCGTCAAGGAGCTGATTGGCATCGTCGGTAAAGTAGAACTTACTACCATGGGTCTCTTGATCTTGTGGATGCAGCGCCAACTCAGCTACATGCTTAAGTTGTGGGGCTAACCATACCTTGAGGTAAGCAAACACCGGGTTTAAAGGATATAGTTCCTGAGCCTGCTTGATGAGGTTAGGTACTAGGCTCTCTTGTTCAGGAATATGGGCGGTAGCATAAATCTGTAAAGCTAAGGCCCGAGCATTATTACTTTGGGTTTGCAGACCCTGGGTAATGAGGTCATAGGCCTGGCGATATTGCTGGCGTTGGCAAGCAATAGTTGCTAAACCAATAAAGCCTTGAGTACGACCGTTATACGACCAGGTTGCCCGGAAATACTCATCATAAGCTTCATCGTAGCGGCCTAATAGCTCTAAGCAATGTGCCTTAAGTAAGGAACCTTGACCATCGGCACTATTACGATTGAGCATATGAGCACGCTTAAGGCTTTGCTCAGCATAGTTAAGGGCACTTGTAAGCTGAGCACGATTAAACTCAAATTGGCTTAAAGCGACATTGCAGCGATAGTCGAGAGGATCAATCTCTAAGCCACGCTGGTAGTAATCAGCATAGTGACGTGTAGCGTGATGGTATTGCTCTAAGTGCTGGCCAATAAAGAAGGCTTCATCCGTCGATTTAATATCTTGTGGTAGCGCAGGGGTTGGTGCGACTTCTGGGAGAGGCACTTCCTCTGGAATATGCTCGCAATAGCGCACAATCTCCCGTCCCTCACTATCATTTAAGATTAAGGTCAGGCTCTCTTGTGCTTGAGCCGTGCTTAAAGACACAGCAAAGGTAGCAGCATGTCCTGGAGTTAAAGTCACAGGTGTACTAAAAATCTGTTGTGGCGCACTGGTGCTCACGGCGCTACCAGCTAGATTGTTTGCTGCACCAGCACTAGGCTGGTCGGGGATACTTATTAACTCTAAACTACCATTGAGTGGTGCGATAGCGTAAACACCTAATTGTAGCTGTGGCGCATGTTCCTCATAGATAGCTGGCTCATTATGGACGTTAAGGCGCTCTAATTTAATTGCGGCTTGGGTAGTGGCGTTATGGACGCGTCCTAACTTACTATAAGGCAAGAAGTTTTGCACAAATTCCTTTTCTTCACCAGCTTCTAACCAGGTAAAGTCTGGTTGGTTATCGGTATATACGCCAGTCATGAGCTCAATATAAGGGCCATCACTATCAGTGAGATTACGATCCCACGATTGACCAAAGTCGCCATAGCCCCATGACCATTGTTTCTTACCTGGAGAGATATGGTGGTCAGCAATATGTAAGAGGCCACCCTCTTCATTGTGATCATAAGCGCCGACGAAATCGAAGTTAGAGCGCCAGGCCATATAAGAAGTAGGCACCGGAAGATTACGATAGCGTGAGATATCGACACTATCGTATTTCACCTTGTAGTACTCACCATGTGCGATAGGGAAATCAATCACAGCACGCTTGCCATGGTCAAATACTGCCGTCACATCAGGAGGGAAAATCGATTGATGGCCATCACCACCTTTGACTGCTGGATTAGACCACCACAAGAAGGAGCGTGGGGTATCGTTGCCATTAAAGATCTTAGACTTAATCTCTAATAAGGCACGGTCATAATAGAGGGTAAAGGAGGTAGACACGGTTAAACCATGCATAGGCTCACGTTCGCCCACAATAGCCGTTACGCTATGGTCATCGTTTAACTTGATAGTGTAGTCTACATTCATGTAGGTAGTAGGACGATGGTGTTGTGGCCAGTTAAACTCGATACCACCCGAGATCCAAGGGCCTAATAGACCAACTAAGGCCGGCTTTACTACATGGTTGAAGTAGACAAAGTCACGGTGATTGACCTTATCGTAGGCTCTTTGCACGCGTCCACCTAGCTCAGGCAAAATCATGACCTTGAGAAATTCATTTTCTAAGATCAATGCTTTGTACTCTTGCATGATGAACTTATCTTCTAGCGTGTCAGTAACGCCGTAAGGATAGACTGCACCTGATGAGCCCTGATAAACACGGTGCTCTAAGAAGATAGGATGAGGGTCTTGCTTGCCAGTAAGATAGGTCTTAAAGACCACCTTTTCTTCACGAACGATTACATCACCATGCATATTAGGACAAATGGAACTGACAAAAGTATCTTCAGCCCCATTGGTACTGCTCACAGCGCCGCATAGTGCGGCGGTAGTGGCTACATCAGTTGAGACAGTGGTGGCTACATCAGTTGAGACAGTGGTGGCTACATCAGTTGAGACAGTGGTGGCTA
>Cebus_capucinus_imitator_PRJNA485217_SSR093__coassemble_629_pt1 | contig 12546 bp, 6 predicted proteins | sample Cebus_capucinus_imitator_PRJNA485217_SSR093__metabat2_low_PE_002 | metagenome-assembled genome bin Cebus_capucinus_imitator_PRJNA485217_SSR093 | reverse complement strand
CTTTAGCTTAGCTTCTGAAGCTAACTCTGCTTTAGCTTAGCTCCTGAGCTAACTCAGACTTTATTTGAGGGCTGCAAGTTGACGTTTAAGCGGGAATTTATTAGCAGGACAGAGCTTAGTGATGATATTAAGCTTAGGTTGGTAATTAGAGGACAGCTTGACTTTGAATTTGGCGCAATCGGAAAAGGTCATGCTATTTTGCTTCATGAAGCGATGAATAGTACTAGCGTTATAACCGCCTAAAGCTTGCCCCATCAGTTCATAAGTCCACTTCGTATGATTCTCTAGATTCGCGATTACTTGCTCTAGCTTAGCCTGACGCTCTTGCAGATTATCAGGTAAAATAGCTACTTTAATACCACGTCCCTGCATATATTGCTGGCAGAGCTCTGCTAGCTCAAAGAAATAAGCGCCCTCCTCTGTTGCTAAGACCTTAGCTGTATGCTGCACCCCATAGAGAATAAAAGCTTTAATGACAATACAAAGCTCATCATTAGCAAAGGCAGAAGTAGCCCCCACTCGTGGCTCATCATTAAGACCATTAACTCCATAGACGATAAAGCGGGAGAGCCAGCGGCGAATGGTATCAAAAGAGGAGAAGCGGTCACTCATCAGCTCGGTAATACTCTCGGCTTCCAGAGCTTTTAAAACGAGCTCCGCGCGCACGCTTTGCATAGTGAGATTAGAGCGCTTTTTGGCTAACTTGTGGCATTTCTTGATCTCCTCATCCAGGGCCTTAGAGGCCACTGCTTCATGGAGCTGTACGAGAATAGACTTTTTACGCGACGAAACTAACGCAGAGGTTTCGTGAGATGGGGTAGAGTTTTCTTCAGTATTCATCGCTTGTTACACCAATTGCGGCCTATATCTCGTAACGCATGAGCACACAGTAAAAGAAGATAAGCAAGATAATTAAGACAAATACGCTAAATACGCTAAACAAGCGCAACAAGCTAAACAAGCTAAGTTACATCCGGCTTGCGGCAATAAGGCGCTGCCCCCCGCCACCCAAAGGCAAACGAGCGTACAGCACATTCTGTCTCAGCTATCTTTATTACGGTAGACTTCTCTAAGCATCTTAGTTTCCTGCCAGGATAAGTCCGCAGGCACCACTACTAAGAACAACTAACTAGTTAGGATAGCCAATACCGATCTAGCCCGCAAAAGCACTACATAGCTTTAAGCAGTTGTAAACAGCTGTAAGTAACTGTAAACAACTGTAGGTCACTATAAGTAGCTGCCAGCAGCTTGCAACAGTCATAGTTCACGATGCGCTTTAAGCTGAGGCTTGAGCCACAAAGCTTACGCCAGCTCAGTAATGCTTAGACTTGCACCGTAAAGCTTAGAAAAATGCCGCCAAGTTCAGACCAAACCAGCTAAACTCCGACAAGCTCTGGCTTACAGTGCCCCACTTATAAGAGCTCTAGCCTCAACAGCCACGCTACCGCACTCTCTAACAAGCTGCTGTGTTCTCTAACAAGCTACCGTACTCTCTAACAAGCTACCGCTTTCTCTAACAAGTTACAGCTTGCGCCTACAAGCTACCGCGCTTTCCTACAAATTGCGGCAAGCGTAGACAAGTACAGATAAGCGCAGATAAGCCCAGATAAGCGGAGACAAGTGCAGATAAGCCCAGATAAGTGCAGACAAGCGCAGGCTGGGGTCAAACCAGACTCTTCTTCTTAAGTGATAGCGTAAGCTAGAGCTAGCCACAGTAAGTCCTGTAGTCCCGCAAAGCCTCTGCTAGTTAAAGCGTAGTAATCGACCAGATCCTAGTAATAAAGTCCTTATGCTTTATATCCTTATGCTTATGCCTATATACCCCACTTTAGCCAGTAGTGGGGGCAAACAGCCACCTAAAGTTAGGTGCGCCTAGAGCTACTTGGGGGTAAGTATTAACAAGTAGCATTGTAATTTGTACCGCGTAACGGCGCGATAGGAGCTCACCTTGCCTAAAAGACTAAGGGATGCTACTAACCGCACGTAAATGCATGGCCGCGCTTGCGTGCATCATCGCAACAGCACTGGCGCTCTTAATTGCACTAGCGTTCATAACTGCACTGGCTCTCATAACTGCAAGCGCAGGTAGAGTCAGTGCTGGCAAAGTCAGTGCAAACATAGTCAGTGCTAGCAGAATCAGCACAAGCAGAGCGCACGCTGCGCATAAGCAGAATACGCGCTGCATGTGCAGAATACGCGCTGCATGTGCAGAGTACGCGCTGCATGTGCAGAGTACGCGGCGTTACCTACTAACGCGCGGAGGCTCTTAGCTATGCGAGGCAGCGACTCGAGCTTCCGTCATAATGGCGGTGAGCTCGCGGACAAAGTTGTCCTTATCTAAGTCCTCAATATTAGCGGTCAGCTTGCGGCGCCAATTTGGATACTCACGGAAAGTACCAGGCACATTAACAGGCTTTAAGACACCAATCCAATCTTCAATTTGTGAAGAGAAGAGGGCGCAAGAGCCTAAGCACATATGACGCTCTAAACCCTTAACTAACTCCGGCGTCATCTCTTGGCAATCGTACGCATTACGTGGAATTTCATCACCTACTGAGCCTAAGCCATGCATACTGTCTAAGATGCGCTGCTTGGCATTGTTACGGTCATTACTGAGACGAAGCACATCATCTGCGGTATAAATACCTAACTTCTGACCTAAAGAGAGGTCATAATTACCCCACCATCCGATTAAAGTAGGCATGTCATGGGTAGTTAAAGCGGAGATAGCCTGAGGCTCATAATCACGTGGTGCAATGTAGCCACCATCACCCGCGCGCTCACTAAAGAAGAGCTTATACGAGTAAGCACCAATTTCCTTTAAGGCGACCCGTAATTCTACCGGGATAGTACCTAAGTCCTCAGCAATAATGAGGCATTTATGGCGCTGTGACTCTAAGGCCAAGATACCTAATTGGTCATGGAGGTTGTTATAGAGATAGGCTCCATCCACCGCCTTATGCTGAGGTGGCACCCACCAGGTGCGATATAAACCAGCGGCATGGTCAATACGTAAAGCACCACAAGATTGCATGTTGCTACGTAATAACTCGATAAATTGCTTGTACTGACTACGCTTTAAGGCATGTGGTTCAATTGGTGCTAAACCCCAAGATTGACCTAAAGGCCCTAAAGTATCTGGTGGTGCGCCAATCTCGGCGGCGCCACGATAGATATAATCGCTATCCGACCAGACATCACAGCTACCGGCGCTCACTCCCACCGCTAAATCGCGATAGGTACCTAACACCATGCCTGATTCTTGGGCGGCCTTAAAGGCATCATCTAATTGCTCTTGGGCAATGAATTGCAGATAGCAATAGAAGTAAATCTTGTTTTTATTTTTTTCGCGCCAACTATCGACAAAAGGCCCTTGGCAATCTTGATATTCCTTCGGGAATTTGCACCAGCCCCAAGCATTTTGACCAGCTTCATAAAGCTCACGCTGTAAGGCATCATAGGTGGCCATATTAAGTAAGGACTGTCCACCTTGCTCCATAAAGTCTAAGAATTGCTTGCTGCGGTTACGCCGACGATCGAGCATCTCGTTTTGCTCAAAGATCATCTCCAGCACTTCTAATTTGAGCTTGAGCACCGCACCATAATCGACATACTCACGATCACGTAAGGCCTGGAGCTTCTTCATAAAGGCAGGCGAATTAACCAGAGCTTGGGCCTTAGCACAAGAAGCAAATTCCGGAATCTCCGGAATAGAGATATAGATAATATTGAGCCAGCGCCGCGATGATGGAGAGTAAGGGCTCACCATATCAGGATCAGGATTAGCAGGATAGCCAGCATGCAGCGGATTTAAACCAACAAACTCACCCCCACGCTCATGCACCGTCTTTAAGAGCAGCTTTAAATCGTGGAAATCACCTACACCCCAATTTTGGCGAGAGCGTAAAGAGTAGAGCTGTACCGAGACACCCCAGAGCTTACGCCCAGCTTGCATCACTTCAGGTACATAGCATTGCTTTGGCGCAATTACTAATAATTGGTCGATCGAAGTGGCAATGACGGTAGGAATAGTATCGGCCTTTACTTTGCTTGAGGTAGCGGCATCCTTGCCTTTAGCATGCTTATTTGCCCCTACTTGAGCCGCCCCAGCAACAGCTGGCGCTGCCTCCTGCGGATCTTCTTTAGTAGTGGCTGTAGGATCAGCTAAGAGAGTGCACTTAAAGTGGTGATAGCCCTCAGGGAGCTCTCCCACCTGACGTGGTAAGTGCAGTGGCAGAATAAAGCGGTGAATATCGTAAACTTGCCCCTGTACCTCGACATAATCAGCAATTTCTACTTCGCTTAAAGGTACAGTATCGCTATAGACAGTGCCATTTTCTAAGGTAAGCGTCCAGGCTAAGAGAGCTTGCTCATTAAGCTCAGCTAAAGCTCGGATCATGATAAAAGGATGCTCACCGGACCTCAGAACCAGCACTGGATCTATGACTTCCTTAAAAGGCGCTAAATCCTCAGCATCTAAGCGTTTTTGTAAAGCGGTCTCGTCGGTTAAGTCATAACCCATAGCCATTAAAGTGGCTTTACGAGCCTCGGGAGTAATAACAGTGTAATTACCGTTAGCATCGATATAATCGCGCGTGATGCCAACTTTGTCAGCTAACTTGTCAAAATCAATCATTAAAATGCCTCGGAAGCCCCCCGCCACCTACCAGGTTAAGCAGGTAGGACAGCACGATAGCCGGAACACAGGAAAAGAAAAATTACGAATCCATCGTCCCCACCGCAACCTTAGATTACGCAAAGCTGAGCTCACGCTAAATCTAGCCTGAGCTAAAGACTAGCCAAGCTAGGGCTAAGCTAAGCACCAGGTCAAGCTAGAGCCAAGCTGCATATACCCTTAAGGCTAGCTAAGCCTTGAGGCACAAGGTGGTAACGACGCCCTGTTTCCTAAAATCTATACCAAATTTATCGCTTATTAATGAATCTGAGTCTCGCTATTGGCGCTTAGGCTAGAGCCTAGTTCTACCTGGCTATACATAGTTCTATCAAGTTATGCCTTGCTATGCTTTCTCTACCTGGCGATGACCTTGCTATCTCTAGTGCTGCCTAGTGATACCTAGTGATGCCTAGTCATTCTTAGTCATACCTAGTGCATCTTAGTCATACCTAATGCATCTCAATCATGCCTAGCTAAACTTGCATCTCTCATTGTCTTAACCTAGCTCGTAATAGCTAGGATAATGATGTAGAGCTAGACCTAGAGCCACTTCTAAACGGCCATACTACCGTAAACAAAATTAACTTGGTTATGGTACATGATCCCATCAGAATAAAGCGTGACCTGTCCAATATTTTAAGGTTGCTTCACAGAAAAACTATATAACGGGAATATTTTCCTCACTCCCCCCCTACACCAAGCAAAAGCATCATCACAGCAGCATGGCAGCATCACTGGTAGATAAGAGCTTTCTTATTAGCTGGTTGGAGCAAGGATAAAGGTGGCATTTATGTACTGAGTTATAAGCCATTCTCAGTATCTCCACCATCTTACAAAGTTAAGATAAGGAGCTTGAGCCACAGAGTTTAAGTTACGGCACTTAAGTTAAAGAACTTAAGTTAAGGCGCTTAAGCTACGGAGTTTAAGTTACCCTCACATTGGCACGAGTTTTTGGAGCTTGCATTATTCTGCCCTGAGATAAACTCAGTGGCTCCCTTTACATCTTTAAAGTGAACGCAATTCTTACGAAATAATTGCTAAGTGTTGCGTAGTCTGCTTAGCTTCAGCAGAGCTTGCTTTGCTATTTCTCTCGAGCTTGCTAAAGCAAAGAGCAAAATCTCAGAGAAATTGGGCCGATCTTAGGAGAGAGGAGCTTGATAGGGTTAAAGAGAGCAAGCAGCGCTTAGTCTAGCGAAACTGCGGTCTGTGTGGAGAAGCGACACGTGCTCTTACTAGTGATAAGTCAGGCTTTACCGGGCTGTCACCAATTAGCAGGAAAACCACTGGAATGAGACAGATAGGCAATATCTATCTGGCGCTACTTATTCTATCTGGCGCTACTTATTCTATCTGGCGCTACTTATGAAGTAGCAACTTATAACGCAGCAAAAATAGCACGCAGGCCTGGCATTAGCGCTGAAGTGAAGCTTTACAAGCAGACAGCCTTAGGTTAGCCATATTAATTTATGACAGAGCTGTTTAGTAATAGGTGAGTTATAGCTAGAGCTCTAGTGAGGAGTTATGCGTGTTTAGGGCGCATCACGCTCTACTTTGGCAACAATATGCTGATTTTATTAGGCGCACTTATTTGCTTGGTTTATTTGCCCGGCTTATATGCTTAGCTTTTTTGCTTGGTTTATTTGCTTGTTTTTTTAGTGAACTTATTTGATGTAGTGCAAGTGCAGCATTAACGATGAAAATGCCCAAACAGTAGCTTTAGCACTATTTTGGGGATGTTGTGAGACAAGTTACATGAGTATTTCTTCAAAAGTTTTTTGCACTTTTTACAGTCATTTTGCTTTGAAATGTTAAGTAGGCTTAACTTTTTTGCGTCTGTGCCTATTCTCTTTGCTTTATCTTTGCTTAAGCCTCTCCTGCCGGTCTGTGTAAAATTTTCCTTAAATATAAGCTTTTATGCTTTGTTTAAAACTGCAACTGAGGCCACAAAAATTCGCCAAAACCCCCTCATAGCTCACAGCAATATCTTGACATTATCACTAACTAGAGTATGTTAGAAAGCACGTTCTTACTAAAAGAAAAGGTAATTTTCTAATGACTATTAAAGTAGGTATCAATGGCTTTGGCCGCATTGGTCGTTTTGTCTTCCGTGCTTCTGTGTACCGTCCAGAGTTAGGCATTCAAGTGGTCGGCATCAATGACCTGCTGCCACCTGAGTACATGGCTTACATGCTGAAGTATGACACCATGCACGGCGCATTTAAGGGTACTGTCGAGGTTAAGGACGGTAACTTAGTAGTCAACGGCAATACCGTTCGTGTAACCGCTGAGCGCGATCCAGCTCAGTTAAAGTGGGGCGACATTGGTGCTGAATATGTTGTCGAGTCCACTGGTTTATTCTTAACTGATGAGAAGGCTCGTAAGCACATTGAGGCTGGTGCCCGTCGCGTCGTTATGTCTGCTCCTTCCAAGGACGCTACCCCAATGTTCGTGGTTGGTGTTAACGACAAGACCTATGCTGGCCAGGACATCGTTTCCAACGCTTCCTGCACCACCAACTGCTTAGCCCCACTGGCTAAGGTTGTGAACGATGCTTTCGGCATCGAGACTGGTTTAATGACCACCGTTCACTCCACCACTGCTACTCAGCGTACTGTTGACGGCCCATCCTTAAAGGATTGGCGCGGCGGTCGTGGTGCTTCCCAAAACATCATCCCATCCTCTACCGGTGCTGCTAAGGCCGTAGGTAAGGTCATCCCAGAGTTAAACGGCAAGTTAACCGGTATGGCTTTCCGCGTTCCAACTGCTGACGTTTCCGTAGTTGACTTAACTGTTAACCTGAAGAAGGCTGCTTCTTACGCTGAGATCTGCGAGGCTATCAAGGCTGCTTCTGAGGGCGAGTTAAAGGGCGTTTTAGCTTACACCGCTGATGAGGTTGTTTCCTCCGACTTCTTAGGCAACACCCACACTTCTATTTTCGATGAGAAGGCCGGTATTGCTTTAACTGACAAGTTTGTCAAGTTAGTTTCTTGGTACGACAACGAGATCGGTTACTCCAACAAGGTTCTTGAGTTAATCAAGTCCATCTCCGAGTCCGGCAAGTAAGATTTACTTATGTTGCTTAACATCCTCAGTAGCAAATTTTCTTGCATCTCATACTGAGGAAAGTCTAGCACTTGACGCTTTCTTTCAAGAAAGAGAACTCAAGGTAAGCTAGCACTACACAAAAGGGGCATTACGCCCCTTTTTTGTTGTCGCCCCCCCAGCAAAGCAACTAGCTTTCCTAGAGCTTTACCGCTAACTCTAAGTTTGCCTAGCACTAACTAATAGCCCCCTTACCCCATCTCCTCAGAGCCCGTCCCCGCCATAGCGCCTCACTTATCCATACCAATTTAACAAGCAGCAAGAGTAAGAGCCTTTGCTCTCGTGCTACGCCTGCCCCAGCTCTCCTAACCCTTAACAATCTCCGCACAGTGCCTCCACTACTAGCTGCTCCTGTGCTGCGCCGCCCCGACCTCACCAACTACAGAGAAGCTACGCTCACCAACTGCTGCGAGGCTATCTTAACCTATACCCCACATTGGCACGACTTCTCTGAGGTTTTGGTGCTTTACTTAGCTAAGCCTAGATCCTGAGAGAAAAGGCGGAGCAAGGTCTTAGAAGTTGGCAAGGCTACTCAATTCTTTAGCTATTATTTCGTAAGAATTGGGTTCACTTTTTAAAAATGCAAAGGTAGCTAAGGTCGCCACTGCGCATATCTCATGGCTTAGGAATACAACCTCTAAACACTAGTGCCCATATAGCAGAAGTGGGTAAGGAAATAAGCAAATTGCAAGCTCTGGGGCTAATTGCAAGCTCTGGGAAAAATTGCACATGATGCGATAGCTATACAGAAAAGCGAGAAATAACAAACGAAATGACAAGCAAACATGTATGCCAACATGTATGACAACATGTGTGACAACATGTGTGACAACAAACGTGAGGAATGGCTAAGAAAAAGGCAGAACTAAACAACCAAAATCGCTAATTAAGAAAGGACATGCAGGGAGCTTGCAAGTAGCAGTGACTACTGACGCAAGATTAATGACAGGAGAATTCAAGCTCTGAGGAGCTCAGAGGGACTCTGAGGCGCAGAGGAACACAGAGGAGAACAATGAGAACAGAGAATTAAAACTATGTAAAGGTAAGCTAGCCCCGCCTATGAGTTAGCGCCGGTGCCTGTATCATGGCGCTGGTTCTTATATCATGGTGCTAGCGCCTATATCATGATCAGAGTTAGAGCTTAGTGCTGAAGCATGATACTGGCTAGATCCTTAGAGTAGCGCTACCTCATCAGCTTGACTCTGAAGATGCGGCGGCACAGCTAATCTGCAGGCGCCGCTATCTATGTAAGCTATCTCTTTAACTTTAAATAGTAGGCATGCTGAGGGGGACAGCGCAGTCTCGGATAAGCCCATAGACCTGGAGCCCCTCATACTCTGACTAAGAGGTACTTGGACTTAGTACTTGTTACTTAGACTTTGTACTTAGTACATGGACTTAATACTTAGTACTTGGAGTTAGTACTAGTATTGCGCCTGACGCAGAGCAGCAATGCGCTTTTGTAAAGGAGGGTGACTCATGAATAACTCCGAGACCGAGACACCACCATTAATGCAGAAAGCACTGAATTGGCCCTCTTTTTTGACCTCAATGGAGGAGAGGCGCTCTAAAGCTTGTAAGGCACTGACCATACAATCAGTTCCCTCTAAGCGCGCCGAACCTGCGTCAGCACGATATTCACGATAGCGCGAGAACCACATAGCGATAATCGTGGCGCCAATACCAAAGACGATCTGGAAGAGCGAGTTCACCAGATAGAAGACAAAGAAGTTACCTCCCGATGAGCCCTCTTCATCATCGCTACTACGACTTAACATGCCCGATACGGCTTGTGCTGCAATGTAAGAGAAGAAGTAGACAAAGGTATTGAGCACTCCCTGAAGTAAGGTCATAGTCACCATGTCACCATTAGCAACGTGGGAAATCTCATGACCTAACACGCCACGTACCTCATGGGCATTCATATTATCTAAAAGACCCGTAGAAACCGCGACCAGCGCATTTTGCTTAGAGTAACCCGTAGCAAAAGCATTAGGATCAGCCGAGTGGTAAATACCTACCTCAGGCATACCAATACCAGCTTTCTGGGCTAAGGAAGCTACTTCTTGTAATAACCAGGCCTCACGCTGATTGCGGGGCTGCGTAATGACTTCGACGCCATAAGCAGTTTTACACATGGTTTTGGACATAAAGAGTGAGATCATCGAGCCCACACAGCCAAAGATAGCGCACATGACAAAAAGACCGCCATAGGCATTAGGGCTAATTCTAATCCCCAAGACTGCCATGAGAATCGAGCCGACGACACCGACGACTACTAACACCGCTATTTGCATAGCGATAAACAACAAGATAGCCATACCGACCCCAACAAAGAAATAAAAGACAAACTACCTAGTAAAAACGCCACACAGCGACCAGCGCCACCAGCGCGACAAGCCTTATAACTGAGGGCAGTCCCGTTACGAGGGCCAGCTCCACAACGAGGACCAGTCCCATTACTAAGACCTGCTCCACAACGAGGAGCAGCCCCATTACGAAGACCTGCTCCACAACGAGGCCCCGCCCTATTACTGAGACCAAGCAACAAGCACGAGTAGCAGCAAGCTCGCCCCAACTGAGTCAACCGTAGCCACCGCACCAAGTGCCACATACGCGCCACGCGAAAAAGCCATGAGGAATAGCCACGCGGATTAGCCATGCGGAAAAGTCCCACCGGATGCCTCAGCGGCAAAAAGCAGAAAAAACCAGAAAAACTCTCAAAAAACCGACAAAACCAGCATCACCACTACAGCTCTAGTCCAGCTTGCCTCACCTCCGCTATAGCTTATGCTCTCAGACAGGACAACAGGGAAAACACAACACTAGAGCAAATATCTAGGATAAAGCTCACAGGAGAGGAAAATGATAGGTAATCTTATAACTTCTGATAAGCCCAGAACTAGGTTTATCTAGCTTATGAGCCAGGCCAGCACTGACATGGGCATGCCCCATAGCCTGGAGATACCTGGCCTAGTTTGGAGATCACTAATCTAAATCGATATGGGGAAAATTAACGGAGACACAGCGCTCAGCCTCAGCTCATTGCAATTACTTATCGCTTGCTCTGCAAGTAGAAATGACTATTACATGTAAGTTCTGACAACAGCATTGATTACCCATACTATGACAGGCTATGGTATTAGCATAACTAAGAAAACTTAGGCAGGCTATAGCATTTACCCTAAAAAAGCATCACTAAAGCTTACTCGAGATGATGTAAGCTCTCACAAACTCATTCGAGATGAGGTAAGCTCTCACAAGCTCACTCGAGATGAGGTGAGCTCTCACAAACTCATTCTAGCTTGCTCAATTATCACTAAGACCTCTCGCCCCCACATGGGCATAAGTTTTTGGATATGGCATTATCCAGCTGTTAGATAAGCTAAGGGGTAGACTTAGCTACCTTGACATCTTTAAATAAGTGACCCCAATGATTACGCCATAATGGCTAAATATTGACTAGTCTGGCCCATTGCATAAGACCTTACCTTGCTATGGCTCTAGAGCTAGCTATGGCTCTAAAGCTAGCTAAAGCAAGAAGCAAAACCTGAGAGAAGTCGTGCCAATATAGGTAGAACTTAGTAGAGCATAAGTTGACATGAGACCATGGGATCCGCGCCTCATTACTGCTCTAGCGCTTCTGATATTGTGAGCTAGGCCTATAGTGTAGCGAGGCAAACTAGGCTCTAGTCTATGGTAAAGAAAGGGCTATGCTATAATCCCAGGCAGTTGCGTGGAGATAAGTTAAGATGCAAGGAACAGTCATTGCCATTAATCGCGTCAACCAGTATTGCGATATCTACGATTCCGATAATAAGGCTACCTATCGCGCCTCTTTAGATGGCGTTGCCGATAGCGATAAGTTAGTGGTGGGTGATGATTGTCTCTACACCATTACCGCTCAACCTACATTCTTAGGACCGGGCAAAGCTACCCTCGATAAATTTCGCGCCTTAATCTTTAACAATGATAAAGTTGCCTTAACCCGAGAAGCCTCCTATCCAGAGCACTCCACTATTAAAGAAGAGCACTCTTGCCTCTTAGCTGCTGAGGGCTCCTATGAAAAAGAGTGCCGATCTGCCCTTATTGAGCTTGCTCTCAAGTATCATGTCAATGCTTTATTAGACCTGAAACTTGAAGTAGTCACCCGCCCTGGGGTCAAAAGCGCCCTCTTCCGTTATACCGCGCGTCCTGCTCTCATTACAGGCGCTAAGTATAATCCCGAGCCAGGGCAGGGTATGGATATTCCTACCAAGCTAGCCCGCCGCAATAGCCCTAATGAGGCTAAAGTACGCTATGTGCGCGTCTTACTTTTATGCTTCCTCTTTATCGCAGTCCCTTGTGTCATGAGCATGGGGGCCCGGGGCGTCTTCCCATCGTTAATCTGGAGTCAGATTATCAATGCGGCGCTCATTGTGATGTGCATGATTGTCTTCTTGTTGGTCTTCTTTAGAAAAAGACAGGCCTTTATTCTGACGCTCAAGCCAATCAATCGCAAATAGCTCTCCCTCTCAGCTAAGCTAGCCCTACCAAGCTGAGCTTAATTAGCCCTACTGCGCTCAGCTAAGCTTAGCCAGCTCTACCGTACTCAGATTGGCTAGATCTATCGAGCTAAGCTTAGCCTGACATACTGCGCTAAGCTGAACTCTCCATACCACCATAAGCTTAGCAGGTCTTACCAGAGCACTCCAAGCCATTAGCATTAACTTTAAACCCACATTGGCACGACTTCTCTGAAGTTTTGCTACTTCCTGAGCTAGACCTAG
>Cebus_capucinus_imitator_PRJNA485217_SSR093__coassemble_623_pt1 | contig 12671 bp, 6 predicted proteins | sample Cebus_capucinus_imitator_PRJNA485217_SSR093__metabat2_low_PE_002 | metagenome-assembled genome bin Cebus_capucinus_imitator_PRJNA485217_SSR093 | reverse complement strand
ACACCTCAGGATGCTGACACACCTCAGGATGCTGACACACCTCAGGATGCTGACACACCTCAGGATGCTGACAAGCGTGCCTGCAGCCTGGCAGCCTGTTTATCAGTGTGCGTGCTTGCTAGCGGGCCTGCAGCCTGCTTATCAGTGTACGTGCTCGCAAGTGTGCATGCTCGCTAGCTATCTTACTTTATAAGATATAGCTGCCCTTGTTTGCTAGCTCCACGGCTCAAGTGCATAGCGCTACCGCAAAATTGTGTGGCACTATAGCAAAATTGTGTGGCGCTAAGGCTAAGTTGCTTTCCCTAAGAAAATTTTAGGCCAAAGCTCAGCACACTTAAGTTACAGCTCCTACGCACTAAATATCTACAGCTCGACAGCGCGCAAACACTCAAGAGAGTCAAGAGAGTCAAGAGAGTCAAGAGAGTCAAGAGAAACAGGACTACCGCGGCGCTAAATAAGAGCACAGCGGCAAGATTAATTGTTGCCTTAAGGCTAGCTTAGCTTAACGGTAAAAAGCCATAGTCTGGCCCGAACCTGGCCTGAACTTGGCCTGAACCTGACCTGAGCTTGATCTGAATTTGAGAGAGTATCCGAGCTCTCATTAGAGAGGGTTTATTACCCCCTAAAAAAACACAACACCCGCTAGCTCAAAGAATCATCGCCTCATCAAGCGCGACTCCTTAAGCTAAGCGGGTGGAGCAGAGTAAAAACAGAACCAGGGTTCAGAGAGCTTAAGCCAGCAACAAAGAGCAACTAGCCTCACTTACGACGCTGTCAGCTAGTATCTGTGCCTCAAGCTTGGCTGTTGCTTGACTCGCGTCTTAGCTAATTAGCTAATAGGCTAGCTAACTTAGACCTCTTTGTATTCGATGTCCTTAAGTTTAAGCCCGGTACAGCCACAGCTGGTCTCCGGCTGATGTTGCTTTTGCCCCTGGAAGCCACAGGAGGTATTAGCACAAGCGGCACAGGTCATACCCTCTAAGAGCTCATGAGCTTCACTCTCACTCTTAAGACCGCCACGCTTAAAGATCATGCCAATAGCCAGCGCCGTCACGAAGAGGAGGAAAATGAAGAAAGAAATCACAAAAACCATAAGGAACCCACCCGATTACCCAGATTGTAACTTAGTAAGTCAAAAGACTATAACGCAAAAATCGCAGATATGTTGGTATAAATGCATAAAATTACCTGTTACCTCAGGATAACTAGACCCATGAGGCTTAACACTTACTGGGGCACAAGTTTTTAGTGTTGGTACTCTTAAGCTAGACAAACAAGCTCTGGAGTAATCTTACCCAACGAGACGTCTTTAAAAAGTAAAACCAATTATTAAGCAATAATAGCCAAAAAGTTGCGTAGCCGTATCTCCTTCTAAGACCTTACTTCGCCCTTTCTTCTAAGCCCTTACTTCGCTCTTTCTTCTAAGACCTTACTTCGCTCTTTCTCTAGAGCTAGCTAATAAAAGTAACAAAAACTCAGAGAAGTCGTGCCCTTGTAGGTAGAACTTACTGTGGACATTGGCTGAGGCCATTGGTTTCACGTCATTGGTTGAGAGTCATTGGTTGAGAGCCTTTGGTTGAGTGCATTTGGTTGTGTCCCATTGGCTGAGGGCATTGCTTATGCGCTATTTGTGGTGAGCCATTTCATTACAGCTGTACTTAAACTGCGATATGTCCTCCTACCCCCCTCATTGGCACGAGTTTTTGTAGGTTACGTCTCTCCAGACGCAAAACAAGCACTGTAGCGGCTTGAACTAACTTTATCTCTTTAAAAAGCAAAACAAATTCTTAAGAAGAATAGCTAAGCATTGCGTAGTCTGCCTAGCTTTATAAGACCAGGTCCGGCTATTTCTCTAGAGCTTGCTAAAAAAGGAGAAAAGCCTCAGAGAAGTCGTGCCAATGTAGCTACCAAGCGGTAATCCTGATATATCCAGCATCGTAAAAGCACGGTTTTAGCAGTTAACCTGGCAAGAAATAGCTTATATATCGGCTAAGACATTCTTTGGCTGTACTTAGTAAAGTAAGACGCACCAAATCACGGGCGCAGGAGCACAAGCGCAGGAGCGTAAGCACTAAAGCTTGAGCGTAAGAGCTAAAGCTTGAGCGTAAGAGCTAAAGCTTGAGCGTAAGCACTAAAGCTTGAGCCAAAGCTATCTGCTAGGCGCCGCCGGCGTAGCCCCGTCAGTCTAGGGACTAGCAGAGCAAACGGACTAATCCGGGGAGGATACTGCAAATTGCTTGAATATAGGCCCGGTGCTCACTACAATGAGGCATATTTTGGTGTCGCAATGTCCTCACGACATTATCCCCTTAGAGCCACAGGCATGAGCTAGCATAGCCTAGATAGCTAAGGCGAGCCTGCTTGAGCCTGCATATCCTCGATAAGCTAAAGATAGTCTGCTTGGACAAAGCTTAGTCTAGATAGGCTTAGTAAAGCCTACTTGGTCTTAGCAAATCTAGGATCGAGTTTAAGCTCGAATCTAGGATAGACTCAGCGGAGCTGAAGCTTGGTTCAGCGTGGCCATGGTAGCCATGGATAGCCATAATAGCTATGGTAGCCAGGACCGCCATAATGGCTATAGTTGCCATGATTGCTATGGTAGCCAGAACCGCCATAATGGCCATAGTTGCCATGATTGCTATGGTAGCCAGAACCGCCATAATGGCCATAGTTGCCATGATTGCTATGGCAGCCAGCTCTGCCATAATGGCCATAGTTGCCATGATTGCTATGGTAGCCAGGGTAGCCAGGGGCAAGTGAGCGGCGACAGATTTGTTTTAGGTTTATGAGATTTCCATGCGTACTAGTCGTTACTTGCTTGCTACTTTAAAAGAAAATCCAGTAGAGGCAGCGGTTGATAGTCACCGCTTAATGTTACGCGCCGGTCTGATTCGGCAGGTGGCTTCAGGCATCTATACTTGGCTCCCTACTGGTATGCGGGTATTACACAAGGTCGAAGCCATTATTCATGAGGAAATGGCCAAAAAGGGCGCGATTGAGCTGTCCATGCCAGTGGTACAGCCAGCTGACCTCTGGCGCGAGTCGGGCCGCTATGTCAAATATGGCCCAGAGTTATGCCGTCTGAAAGACCGTAAGCAAAACGAGTTTGTCTTAGGCCCTACTCACGAGGAAGTCATTACTGCCCTCTGCCGTAATGAGATTAAGTCCTTACGTCAGCTCCCTATGAACCTCTACCAAATCCAGACCAAGTTCCGTGATGAGGTGCGTCCACGTTTTGGTGTGATGCGTGGTCGTGAGTTCATCATGAAAGATGGTTATTCTTTCCACATTGACCATGCCTCTTTAGAGCAGACCTACCAGGACATGTACGATGCCTATAGCGCTATCTTTACCCGCTTAGGCCTTACTTTCCGTGCGGTAGAAGCCGATACGGGTTCGATTGGTGGCAATCACTCCCACGAGTTCCAAGTATTAGCCGATGCCGGTGAAGACACGATTGCCTACTCCGACACCTCCTCCTATGCTGCTAATATCGAAATGGCTGAGGCTTTAGCCCCAACTACCGAGCGTGGTGCCCCAGGTGCTGCTTATAGCAAGGCCCCAACCCCAGGCTGCCACACTGTTGATGAAGCCGCGCAAGCTTTAGGCATTCCATCAGAGCAAGTGCTCAAGAGCTTGATTGTCCGTGGCGAGCCAAAAGAAGACGGCACCTATGACTTAGTCATGCTCTGTATGCGCGGCAACCAAGAATTAAACGAGATTAAGGCTGGTAAGATTCCAGGTATCGCTGACCCAGTAGAGATGGCAGATGCTGAGGAAATCTTTGCCTTTACTGGTGCGCACCCAGGCTCCTTAGGTCCTATTGGCTTTAAGGGCCGTATTATCTTTGACCGTGCCGCCAATGTGATGAGCAATTTTGCTTGCGGTGCTGCTGAAGATGGCTTCCACTTTATCAATGTCAACCTCGACCGCGATATCCCTACCTACGAAGTAGCCGATCTGCGTAATGTCGAAGAAGGCGACCCAAGCCCAGATGGCCAAGGCCACTTACACTTACGTAAGGGTATCGAGGTAGGCCAGGTCTTTATGCTGGGTACCAAGTACTCTGAGGCTATGGGGGCTACCGTGACCGATGAAAAGGGCCAGAACATTCCTATGGAAATGGGCTGCTATGGTATCGGTGTGACCCGCGTGGTGGCTGCAGCTATCGAGCAACACCATGATGATAAGGGTATTATTTGGCCTGAGAGCATGGCTCCATTCACCGTAGGCTTAATCGCTGTCGGTTTAAGCCGCTCGGAGCAGGTTAAAGCCACCGCCGAGAAGCTCTATGCCGAATTAGAGGCTGCCGGCATCGAAGTGCTCTATGATGACCGCGATGAGCGCGCCGGTGTGATGTTCTCCGACATGGAATTAATTGGTATTCCTCATGTCATTACCATTGGTGCTAAGAGCTTAGAAAAGGGTGAGATTGAGTACAAGCTCCGCCGTACCAATGAAAAGGAAGCTATTCCTGTTGCAGATGCCCTCAATGTCATCAAGCAAAAGCTTGGCTTAGCCTAAGCGCTCCATCAAGGCACTGAGATCCCTGCTAAGACGCTTAGCACCACGCTAAGATACTTAGTACTAGGCTAAGGCATTTGGCCCCATGCTAAAGCACTGAGATCCCAGCTAAGACGCTTCGCAACCCGCTAAGACGCTTGGGACCACGCTAGGGCACTGGGCCTCTACTCTACCAAGAGGCTTAGCGCCCTCTGCAATAATTAGCGACTCGGCTCCGCTCCTCTGGGGCGGAGGTTTTAGCTCCTACCTCCCCGCGCTCACCGCTCTGGCTAAGCTTAGCCTATTTTTCTCGTTCTTGCCCATCCTGGGGACCGTCTTTAGGTAAAGACTAATAGAGCTCCCGCCACTATTCTCCTCTCTCCTGAAAATTTTGAGCCCATCCTCAGTACCCTAACGTTATCGCTTCGCCCCTCGGCTCTCTGCCTATGATCTTACTTTATTAAGATGCACATTAATGTAGCCAGACCACCCTTACTTTTGTCAGGTGTACCTTACTTTTGTCAGATAGACATTTATGTAGCCAGGTGTCCCTTACTTGAGCCTGGTTAGCGTTCTTGTGGCTTGTGGGCATATAGCAAAAGCCAAAAGTCGTAGAACATTCTGATAATAGCTAGGCTTGAGCGGCAATGGCGGGAACCGCTGGAGCCGCGGCAATGGCTAGACCTGATGGAGACATGGACATGGCGTGAGCCTTTGCAGATGAGGCATTACTTTTGGCGTTAACGATAAAAAGGCTCTGCTGATAGTGTAGCTAGATAGCGGCTTGCCTTACTCTTTATGGTGCGCCACAAGCGTTTGTAATACGCTAATTAATACGAATCTTAGCGTGCTTTTACGAGGAAGAGCCAGATCGTACTGTCTCAAGCTTCTTTATCAATTAGCCCCCAAAAAATCTCTGTTGGCGCTAAGAAAATGTGCTTTTTTGTGCTTAAAGCACTATGCACAAAATAAGCACAATTCGTCTGCTATGGTCATGATTTGACACTTGGCTTTTCTTAGAGTAGTCCCACCTCAGACTATGGGGATAAATGAGATATTTATCACAAATCGTGCAAAAGAAATCATGTAAACGTTACCATTTTCTCTCGATTTTTTACGCCAAATTTCCCTTATTTAAGCCATCCATATAAAGTATAGTTATTTTTAATAACTCTTTAATAAATAACAATCAAGTATTTTCTATACCAGTAAATATTGATAGGGCTCCCATTTTTTCTCAGCACAAAAACCTATCATGGAGGCAACAAAGGTTGGTTGTGCCGTGGCCCAACCTACTTACTCTTAACTTAATTGACTAAACTTTGCACCAAAAGAGAGAACTTGCAGCAGGCAGGCTTAAAAAGTTCTAGCCCTCAGAGCAATAGCTTAGTTAACACTAGCGCTCAGTTTAGCTTCTGCCTCTTAGGCACATAGCTTTCGCCTCTCAGGCACATAGCTTTCGCCTCTCAAGATAGGCTATCGCTAAGCTAAGCACGCTCCCTGGGTTCTCATAGATTTAGCTACGTCGAGCTTAATACTGCTAACCATTAAAAAGCTTGAGCATAAGCCAAAAGCTTGAGCATAAGCCAAAAGCTTGAGCATAAGCCAAAAGCTTGGCTAAGTATTAGCTCGGCACCGTTTATAGGACGTAGGCTGACTTTAGGTTTTAAGTTAAGAGACCTAGGTTCACTGAACTCTGACACTGCCGCAGGCTGATTTAGAGCTAAGCCGTGTAAGACCCAGGCTAAGCCCAGGGTAAATCCTAAGCTAAGCTCTCAAGCCCCCTGCTAAGAGTTAGAGCCAAACTGATAAGCCCATCCATATATAGGGATGGCCCACATACGCTGCGCCACAAAACAGTATGTTGTCCTGTCTAAGCCCTAAGCCTCAAACAGGGGGACATCGGGTGAGTTTATCGGTTCCGCACTACCTTTAGGGAATAAAAGAGCTCGAGAAGTTTGCCTCTTCTTAGCAACTTGACTCTCTTTCAGCAAAGAGGATAAGCCAGGTGGGGAGAGATAAGCTTAAGCTTTCTCCGCTAAGCGCGAATATAAGCTAGCTAATATAGCTAAGCGCACCGCGTAAAGCGCGAGATTAAGCCAGGTCTTAGCGCGAAGCTAAGCCAGGTCTTAGCGCAAAACACTCAGCTAAGTCTGAAGCACCAAGCTAAACACTCAGCTAAGTGTGAAGCGCCAAGCGAAGCCATATACTTAGCGCAAGGCCACAGCCTAGCGCCAAGACAAACCCTAAGTTAGGTAAGAGCGTCAGCATACCTAAGGTTATTTCTTTTTGTGAGGATAATGTTTCTATGAAGAAGTCTCTTGTTGCTATCGCCGCTGCCGCTTTAGTTGCTACTGCTGCTGTGGGTACTGCTCAAGCTGAAGACGTACTCATCGGCTCCTGCATCTATAAGTTTGACGATACGTTCATGACCGGCGTACGCAATAACATGCAGAAAGCTGCCACTGCCCTGGGTGCCGAGATCGAGTTAGTAGACTCGCAAAACCGTCAGCCTCTGCAAAATGACCAAGTTGATACCTTTATCACCAAGGGTGTCAATGCTCTTATTATCAACCCTGTAGATCGTTCCGCTTCGGGCCCATTAGTCGACAAGGCTAAGTCTGCTGACCTCCCAATTATCTTTATCAACCGTGAGCCAACTGCTGACGTGTTAGCTAAGTCTGACAAGGCTTACTATGTGGGTGCTAAGGCTGAAGAGTCAGGCACCATTGGTGGTCAATTAATCGCCGAGTACTTTAAGTCTCACCCAGAGGCAGATAAGAACAAGGACGGCAAACTCCAGTACATCTTAATCAAGGGCGAACAAGGCCACCAGGACGCTACCTTACGTTCTGAGTACTGCGTCAAGGCCATGAAAGATGCCGGCTTAGAGATTGAAGAGATTGGTTCTGATAACGCCAACTGGGATAAGGTTCAAGGCCACGACAAGATGAAGAACTTTATCACCGCTCTGGGTATTGAGAACATCGAAGCAGTGTTATCGAACAACGACGACATGGCTTTAGGTGCAGTTGAGGCCTTAAAGTCTGAGGGCTACAACTTAGGTACCGATGGTAAAGACCCATCCAAGTTCATCCCAGTTGTCGGTGTGGACGCTACCGCTCCAGCTCTGCAAGCCATTTCTAAGGGCCAAATGTTAGGTACTTCCTTAAATGACGCAGTGAACCAAGGTACTGCCGCTGTGCGCATTGCTAACCAAGTCGCTCAAGGCAAGCCAGTCACTGAGGAAGCCATCAACTACAAGATCACTGATAGTAAGTACGTCTGGATTCCTTACGTTCGTGTCACCAAAGAGAACTACAAGGACTTCATGTAAGATTTTCTTACGGTAGTTCCACTTACCTTAGGAAAGCAAACAGCACCATAGCTCCAGTGCCCTTGGCCGTGATGATTTGCTCCAGGAGGCAACCCAAGGAGCAACCCAAGGAGCGAAAGTCTAGCTAGCCCGTGCAAAAGTAAGGCAAGCACTACAAGTTAAAACCTAGTGCTGGCCTTACCACCTAAGGTTAATTAAGGTAGCCCCCTCACTCCATGCTCTTTGCTTAAGTTTTAAAGAGAGAGCTTAAGCTTTTAAGCCAAAGCTTCAGTTCTTAAGCTTGAGCTAGGGCGGGCGGCCACCTTAACTACAGCGTAACTTTAGTTTTAGTTGATACGAGCTCTCATCGTTGGAGTTTCTCTTATCTCTGCTTTTAAGTAATTGCTACTAACAAGGGCTTGCCTTCAGTATCTCTAGTATCTCTGTGCAGTGCCGCTAATTGCTATGATTAATCCTAGCCTGTTAAGGCTAAGGCATAGTAGGTTGAAGCTTAATAGGCTAAGACTAGAAAGATGAGCATAGACAGCTGAGCATAGTAGGCTAAAGCCTGCTGCAGCCTAAATCTCCTACAGAAAAGTAGCCGCAGAGAAGTAACAGCTGCAGATAAGTAGCAGCCGCAGAGAAGTAGCACCTGACAAGATAAGCTCCCCTCATTAACCAAACTAAGTTACGTGGTCATGACTAATAAACCAAGCCACAAAGCTCAGCACAGGAACAAAATCTCCCGAAGAGAGCTGAGAGTGAGACCAAGGTGTCTCTAACCTTTCAAGCATCTTTACAGATTTATATCCTGATCGTACCTGATAACAAACATCTAAGGACAGTAGGTAGTACGGTGCCGTACGGGCAATCGGTTAGCTAACTTAGTAAGCACAGTATGCTCTTGGCTTTATTCGAAAAAACTCTAAGCCAGAGTAAAGACAGCATAGAGCCATAGAAACTGCTCTTGTCTATGATGCTGACCCCTTAGGATAAGAATAGTTATATCTCACCGCTTGAGTTTTCTTCCTCACTGGTGCGCTCTCTGTCCTATCGTTGCAACCAGGCCCCCTTATCTTGTCTAGACATATCTATAGCCTTTAGTTACCTCGTTAACTAGTACTTTATGAGCTAGTTATCTTATTAACTAGTGCTCTATGAGCTAGTTATCTCGTAACTATTTCGCAAGATATGCTTGCCCTTACTTTCCTTTAGTGTCTGCGGTACTGCTTAGTATTAAGCCGCCTTTCCTCAGCTTTATAGCAAATAAAGCTTGGCTTTGATGGGCTTTGCCCGTACTTGGCCAAAGCTTAGCTTTAGCAAAGATGGACTTTGCCCGTGCTTTGCTAGTGCTTAGGTTGGCTTACCTAAAGCTTTGCTTAGTTAGTTAGTCTCGTGCCGCTAAGAGGATCTTTTTCATGAGTCAGTACGTCCTTGAAATGATCGACATTGTGAAGCGCTTCCCTGGTGTATTGGCTCTAGACCATGCCAATCTCAAGGTAAGACCCGGCACCGTCCACGCCCTCATGGGTGAAAATGGTGCTGGTAAGTCTACGCTCATGAAATGTCTGTTTGGTCTCTATCACCCAGACGAGGGTGAGATTCTTTACAATGGCAAGTCCATTAAAGATATCCCTAATACTAAGACAGCTTTGGCCATGGGTATCTCCATGATCCACCAAGAGCTGCACCCTATCCGCTTCCGTTCGATCATGGAGAACGTGTGGATCGGACGCTTCCCTACCAAATTTGGCTTTGTTGACCACAAGGCCATGTACGATAAGACCGTTGAGCTTTTCAAGAGCATTGGTCTGGAGGTTGACCCTAAGGAAGAAGCTCGCCGCGTTTCCGCCTCGAAATTACAGCTGGTCGAAATTGCACGCGCTATTTCTTACGATGCCAAAATCATCATCATGGATGAGCCTACCTCCTCCTTAACCGAGAATGAGGTTGATTATCTCTTTAAGATTATCAACAAGCTCCGTGATGAGGGTCGCTCCATTATCTATATCTCCCACAAGATGGAGGAGATTTTAAAGATTTCCGATGACGTCACCATCATGCGTGATGGTAAGTATATCGGTACCTATTTAGCCAAAGAAATCGATCAGGACTTCATCATTAAGAAGATGGTGGGTCGTGATATGACCAATCGCTTCCCTATTCGCGATGGTGCTCCTGAGCCTGAAGTGGTGTTAGAGGTTAAAGATTTCACTGCTGCTAACCCTCGCTCCTTTAAGGATGTGAACTTCCAGCTCCATAAGGGCGAAATCTTGGGTATTGGTGGCTTAGTCGGCGCCCAAAGAACGGAGTTAGTGGAAACTATCTTCGGCTTACGTGCTTTAGATCATGGTGAAATCTTTAAGAATGGCAAGCAGATCGATATTAAGAGTGTCCGTGATGCTAAGCGTAATGGTATCGCCCTCTTAACCGAAGAGCGCCGCCAAAACGGTATTTTCGGTATTCTCTCCATTCTGGATAATACCGTGATTGCCGCTCAGAAGACTTTTGCCAAGATGGGTATTTTAGATAACTCCCTCCGTCTCCCGGCAGCTGAGTCTTCCTGTAAAGAACTCCACGTCAAAACCCCTAACTTAGATACCCCGATTAAAAACCTCTCGGGTGGTAATCAGCAAAAGGTTTTGATTGCACGCTGGCTCTTGACCAATTCTGACATCATTATCTTCGACGAACCTACCCGTGGTATCGACGTGGGTGCCAAGTACGAAATCTATACTTTGATGTTAGATCAAATCAAGCAGGGTAAGTCTATCATCATGATCTCGTCTGAAATGCCTGAGTTAATGGGCATGTCCGACCGCATTATGGTCATGTGTGAGGGCCATGTCACTGGCTTTGTAGACAAAAAAGACTTCGACCAGGTTGAAATTATGCGCCTGGCTTCCAGCTTTAAGAAGTAGAGGATTGACTCTATGGCTAACTCTATCTCCCAGAAATCTTATTACAAGACCCTCACCGGCGTTGGCGGTGCGGTGCTCTTGCTAGGCGCAGTGCTGTACTTTGTGTCAATTAAGACACTCTATGACCTGCCTATTATCATGATGTTAGTAGGCTTGTGGATTACCGCGCAAAACGGTTACAAGTTCAGCAAGTCTAATGACTCGGCCCCGGAAATTGTCTTTAACGCTAAAGCGTTTAACAACTTCATCACTAATTACGCCATCATTATCGCCATGGTGGTGTTGGTGCTTATCATCTGTTTCCTGCAACCACGCTTCATGCAAGTACGTGTGGTGCTCGACATTATGACCCAATCTTCGACTAAGCTCATTATCGCTTTAGGTATCTGCTTTACGCTGATTATCGCCGGTTGCGACCTGTCCGCTGGTCGTATCGTGGGCTTAGCTGCAGTTATCTCTACCTCGATGCTGCAAACGGCTGATTATGGCAATCGCTTCTTCCCAGATTTAGCGCAACTGCCATTATTCATCCCTATCATCATCGCTATCTTAATCTGCATGTGCTTCGGTGCCTTAAACGGCTTCTTAGTCGCACAGTATGAGATGCACCCATTCATCGCCACCTTAGCCACCTCGGTAATCGTCTATGGTAGCTGCTCGCTCTACTTCGACCTGCCACCTAACAATTCCCAACCTATCGGTGGTGTGCGTCCTGACTTTGCCGCTTTAGGTCAAACTAAGTTCTTCCAAGAGGGTCGTTTCCCTGGCATTTCCATCTTAATTCCAATCGCTGCCGTCGTAACCGTAGCCATTTGGTTTGTGCTTAATAAGACTATCTTTGGTAAGAACGTCTACGCTTTAGGTGGTAACCGCGAGGCTGCCGTGGTCGCCGGTGTTAACGTTTATGCTACTAACCTCTTTATCTTTATCTTAGCCGCTGGTCTCTATGGCTTAGCGGGAGTGTTAGAAGCAGCTCGTACCGCCGGTGCTACTAACCAATACGGTATGGGCTATGAGCTTGACGCTATCGCCGCTTGCGTGGTGGGTGGTGTTTCCCTCATGGGTGGTATTGCTACCGTCTCCGGTATTATCGCTGGTGTGTTCGTGTTCACCATTATTACTTACGGCTTACAGTTCATCTCGGTGTCCCCTATGTGGCAACAGGTGATCAAGGGTGTGATTATCGCTACCGCTGTGGCTATCGATATGGGTAAGTATCGTAAGAAGAACTAATCTAACCTCACACAAGGAAAAACCTTGTCTCATCAAGACCCACGGCGCCCCCCAACCAAAAGGCTGCAGTGGGTCAACCAAGGCGGGCTGCAGCTCGCCTTTTTTATGCCTACTGCCCGGAATTACCTGAGCAAAATCGTGGCGCCCGCGCGTGCCCGCGAGACTCAGCAAAGCCTCATAGCACCTACCGAGCACACTTAGCAGCACGGCACTTGCCAAGCAGCACTAGCAACTAGCAACATTAGCCTAGCCGTACCATCACTCTTAGCTCCACTGTGTAAATGCACTCAGCTTCAGAACCAAGTACCCCCAGATTCAGCTCCAGCGCTCGCCCCTATTTATCCCACACCAGACCCTACCTATTATTAACTAACCACTCTAAGCTTAGCTTGAGGTCTTACTTAAGCTCTTGTTTTAGCAACATTTACTCTAAGAGGGCGTACCTACTTAATGTTCCTCGTAACAAGCAGAAATCCGTAGACTGACCAAGCTTAGCTACAGCACTTTATAAGATAGTTTGCATTTGAAAATAGCTGATATATCAGCAAACAAATACCGATTAGAGCGCAGTAATTTGCTTAGAGCACGGTAATTTGATTAGAGCGCAGTAATTTGCTTAGAGCACGGTAATTTGCTTAGAGCGCGGTAATTTGCTTAGAGCGCGGTAATTTGCTTAGAGCGCGGTAATTTGCTTAGAG
>Cebus_capucinus_imitator_PRJNA485217_SSR093__coassemble_622_pt1 | contig 12731 bp, 2 predicted proteins | sample Cebus_capucinus_imitator_PRJNA485217_SSR093__metabat2_low_PE_002 | metagenome-assembled genome bin Cebus_capucinus_imitator_PRJNA485217_SSR093 | reverse complement strand
AGGACGAAGCTGTAGCTGAAACTGTAGCTGATGCTGATGCTTCCGACGGTAAGGACGAAGCTGTAGCTGAAACTGTAGCTGATGCTGATGCTTCCGACGGTAAGGACGAAGCTGTAGCTGAAACTGTAGCTGATGCTGATGCTTCCGACGGTAAGGACGAAGCTGTAGCTGAAACTGTAGCTGATGCTGATGCTTCCGACGGTAAGGACGAAGCTGTAGCTGTTTCGGATGAGGATACCATACCTGTTCAGGATGATGTTGAGGCTAAGGATGAATCTGTAGCTGAAGCTATAGCTGATGCTGATACTGCCGAAGGTAAGGACGAAGCTGAAGCTGTTTCTGATGCTACCGAGACTAAGGACGAAGCTTTAGATGAAGCTATAGCCAATGCTGATGCTACTGAGGCTAAAGAAACAGAAGAAGCAACTGAGGCTGAAGCCACTTCTGTTGCTTCTGCTGGAGCTGCGGTTAACGCTGATGGTGACGCTAAGGGTAATACTTCATCTTTCGTTACGACTCCTACAGTGGAGTCTGTGGCTGCCCCTGCTCGTCCACAACTCAAGCCTCTCTCTGAGTATGAGGTAGAGTTTGAGGATGATGCCGATGATGAGGCCGGTGATGATGAGGCTGATGATACCGATGATGAGGATGATGCTACTGAGCATGCTGCTGAAGTAGAGGATGCTCCTGACACTGAAGTTAGCCATGATGACGAGGCAGCGCTATCCTCGGAGCAAGAGCAATCTGCTGCGGCAGAGGTATCGACTTTATCCGCTGCTGCTATCTCTAAAGTAGATAGTACTGAGTCTGAGCATGCAGATGCGGTAGATAAGGAAGAGGCTGCTCCTGTATCTCCGGATGAGGCTGCCAGTGATATAAATACTAATGCTAGTATAAACAGTGCTGTTGATACGGATAGTGCTAATGTTATAAACACTGCTAACACCGATGAAACAGCCTCTGTTTATAATGATGTAACCGCCCCTGCTGACACTGATGAAACAGCCCCTGCTGCCAGTGGTACTGACCAAAACACTACGGACTCTAGTACCGCTGACAATACTGTAACTGCTACTGCTACAAGCGCTACTGCCGCATCTGACAGTGAGGCGGAGTATAGCGCTAGTACTAGTAAGTTGCTTGGTGCTGGTGAGAGTAGAGTCACGGTATCGTCAGATTCTTTAGAAGATAAGGAAGAGTCGGTAGTAACTACCACAGTCGATAATGCTGAGGTTGATGCAGAGAGTGTCACTACTGAGGGTAATGCAGAGAGTGCTGTTACAGAGGTCAATGCGGAGAAAGCCACTACTGAGGCTGGGGATGATAATTCGCCAATGGCGACGGTAGCTGAGGATGAAACTTCTGCTTCTATCCCATCTTCTGCAGAAGTGTTATCTGAAGAAGAGGGTACAGAGGAACATCCAACCGCTGCGGTAATGGCAGATCCGGAGAGTTCAGACGCTGTTCCAGCTCCAGCTTCTGCTGCTAATTCTGCATCTCGTGATGACTTAGTGCCGGCTGAAGTCTTACAGATTGGTGCTTTAGACACGAGCGATGATTTAGCTCTGGAAATTACGCCAGTGGCCGCAGTAGAAGCTTCTATAACTTCTCCAGCCACTATTGGCGATGCTACCAGTGATGCTACCAGTGACGTTCTTTCTGGGCATACTTTAGTTCCATCGTCAGCGCTTGCTCCAGAAGTTATGGCAAAAGCTCAGAGCGATAAGGTTACGGCTCAGAGCGATAAGGTTACGGACAGTGTCGCTACTACCACTATGGATGCATCTGCTGCATCCACTGCTCCTCTGGCCCCAAGCTCTGTGCCTGCTGCTCTGAGCTCGGCTATGGCAGATAATTTTAGCCAGAGTAGCGCAACGCAGAGTAGCGAAACTCAAAGTAGCGCCGGGCTGCTGTTACGACAGGAAGCCGCTGATACAGAGGCGCTCGTGATTACCCCGGTGTCGAGTGCTGCTAGTGTGAGTAGTCAAGCTAGTGCGGCCAAGGCCTCCCAGGGTGAACCTCAGGGCCCAAGCGATAAAAAGCCTCTCTTAAGTAGTGCTAATGCCTATGGTTTTGGCATGGGGATGGGCCTTAGCATGGGTTTAGGCTCGTCCTATGGTGGGCATACTACTTTAATCTTTGGTACAGGTAGCGACCCAACTCAGCCTAAGAGTGCGAACGCGCATTCCCAGGCGGCGCCAACTGCGTCAGCTCAGGCTAATGGCAAAGCCAATGCGCTAACAATATCGGCTCAGGCTCATGGCCGTACCAGTATGTTCACAGCTGCTGGTAGTGCTGGTATGGCAACAGCAACTTCGGGAAGCAAAGATAAAGCTACGACTACCGCTGAGCGGGTGACCCCACAGCTGGTACCGGGAGCAACCGTGGTTCCTGGTCAGGCTACAGCTAACGTTAACGCTAACAATGCTAATCGGCCAAAGCCAAGTAATAACAATAATGCGCGGCCTTATAAAAAGACCAAGAAGAAAAAGCGCCGCTACTAAGAAGTGACTTGCTAAGCTCATCAGCGCTGCTTCTTAGTTAGGTCTTATGCTTCTCTTAGTAGCACTGTCCTTACTAAAGGGCCTGGCTCTCAGTTAAAGAGCCTGGCTTTTAACTCAAGAGCTTTGTCGCTAGCTCATAAGCTCTTTTGCAAGTGCTTCTCTAGCTAAGCCCACCCGATTAATTTCCGGTGGGCTTTTTTATTTCTTGCTTTGGTTATCAGACTTGCAACATTTAATCTGGGACGGACCTAAATATCGATTTTTCCTATAGACAAGCCGTAATCATTAATCCACCCAAGCACTGTAAATTTACTTGGTAAGATGTTAAGGCCGTAGAAAAAAGCTTATATATCGTGAAATAAATGCCTGGTTGGTCATTGCCAAAACAAGTATTTAGTTAAGGCCTAATGAGTTTAGGCCGGAGGAGCATACTAGGGAAGCTGATAATGGGGTGGCTAAGACAAGGCCGAATGAGACTAGTCGAGATAAGCACATAATAGATTAGTCTAAGACGGATAAGCTCATGATGTATGAGGCTAGACTGTATTAGCTCATGATGTATAAGCCTAGACTGTATGAGCTAGACTGTATGAACTTAGGATGACTTAGGACGGTACAGGTAAGCTTATGATGTAGGAGTTAAGTTTGCCCTTTACTAAGCAAGACGGGGCAAGCCATGCTGCTTCTTAAAGCTGGTATGATTAGTTCGTTAGCGCCATCTGCAGGATAGACTTTACTTTCCTGATGCCTTGAGGGAAAACGCAAGCCAAGTTAGCTTAAGTAAGCATAGGAGATAGTGATATGAAGTCGCTGTTTGAACCCTTACTCATAGGTTTATATAACGTAGGTAAATGTCCCGTTTATCTCCTCGATAGCAGCGGCCAGCTCATTTTTAAAAAAATCCCTTGGGGAGCTGATGATTGGTTTCTCTCGCAGCCTCATGCTTTTGCTAAAGCTAGTAAGCTTGTCAGGCTCTTTAGTGCCCCGGTATTATTAAGTCCCGAGCGCCCTGTAGGCGGCTATGCCTTTATCGATAAGTCTCTCTTAATTGTTGGCCCGCTCACCCCGCTTACTTCGCAGCAGCTTTGTGAGAGCTGTAATCTTAGCTTTCCTAACTCTAACCTCTCTTGTACTGATTTCCTTAGCCCTAATCCCTCTAGTGCTAACTTATCTTGCACTGATTTTCCTAGCCCTAATCCCTCTAGTGCTAATTTACCTAATACTAATATCCCTCAGGCTAACACCACTAGAGCTAACTCTAGTAGTGCTCCCGTAAGCGATCTCTCTATGCTAGGTTTTAGTGAGCTTAATAATGATGAATCAGACGCCCCGGCTTTCAGCTTGGAAAGATTAACTCCAGGCTTAAGCGCAGGGAGCAGCGCTATGGCAGATATCTCTAGTGTTAGTAGCTTTAGTAGCAGTAGCAATTGCAACAATATGGCCGGTAGCGCTATGGTGGGTAGAACTAGTGGTAGTAGCAGTAGCAATAGTGATATCTTGGAATGTAGCACTATGGTGGGCAGAACTAGTGGTAGTAGCAGTAGTAGCGCCTTGCAAGATAGTGCTAGTGCTGAGTATGATAGTAGTAATAGCGAGGGAAGAGAAAAGCTAATTAGCGCTCAGGGACATCAAGATAGCTTTAATGAGACCTTGGGTGCAGAGTTAAGTAGGCGGAGTCGGCGCGAGAGTAAAAACGAGTACCGTCTGCGTTTGCAAGCAGTAAATACTCAATTAGAGAGTATTGCCTGGGCGGCGCGGCGTCTCTTAGCAGAGCTTACTTCTGTCGATAAGCAAGCGGGCGCCGACTATTTAAGTGAGCTTACGGAAGTGCGCTCAATCTTACCTAACTGGGATGAGGTAGTAGCTGAAGAAGTGCCTCATAGTAGTTATCTCTATGAGATTAGGTCTTTAGATGCTATTACCCAGGGACGTTCTGACCTCTATATCGCTACTCATAAACAGGGGCGTAATGGTCATGATGGTACCTTAGGCTATACTCCTTTACGCTCGGCACAAAATCTGGCTATTTGTGGCATTGTCTTAAACTCCCGAGCCGCCGTTGCTGGTGGGCTTAGTGTAGAGCAAGCCTATACTATGGCTGACTATCTTATTCTCGCGGTAGAGCGCTGTCGTCTCCCCGCGCAAGCTGACATCATTGGCTATAAAAGCGGGGTAATCTATGCCCGCATGGTGCATCAGTTAAAAGAGCAACTAGAGCAAAAGCGCCCACCATCGGTCTTAGGACAAAGAGCTTTAGAACTGATTCGCCGTTCTCTCTTTACTAAAGTTAGCCGTAAAGACATTGCTGGTGAGCTTAAAGTGAATGCTGACTATTTAGATCGCGTCCTCAAAGCTGACTTTAATGCGACGGTCATGGAGTGCTTACGCCATGAGCGTATCGAAGAAGCTAAAAGATTACTAGTGCAGAGCCAAACACCTATTTATGAGATTGCCGCGCTCTTGCTCTTTAGTCATTCCTCTCATTTTATCAAGGTCTTTACCGCTATCGTCGGTGTCTCTCCTAAAGAGTACCGTCGGGATAAGCAATCCCAAGCAGCGGCTGCCACTTTATAGTTCGTCCTGCCTTCTTACCCACTTACTTTCCCCCTTATGGCATAGCTGGAACAGATATCCTATGCTATATCCTGACCAGATATCCTATGCTATATCCTGACCAGATACCCTATGCCATAGCCTGACATGATTGCTTATATCACAGCCTGACATACCATTTAAAGTCAGAGCAAGATGCGCTCTCTAACGTCTTACTCCTGATTGACGCAAGCCAGACGCTGTCATCGCCGTAAGGATGTGCTGCCGTAGGAGCAGTAGTAGTGCTAAGAGTAGTAATCGTAGTAATAGCAGTATTAGCTGTAGTGAGAGCGGTGTTATGCTAACAAGAAGAGGGCACACGAGGAACCAGATGCGGTATATCCTAGGCAAGATATAGTGCATTAGTAATGCTGTCTCTTACTAAGAGCCTATTAAGCCGATATCCTCTTTCTTGTTGCTACCGAGAACAGAAGCAGCATTATTTTCGCTCGTTAAAAGAGCTAGTCCTGAGGAGGAGCAGTAATAATAGCCTGGCTCTGCTAGTAGATGCCATAACAGTACTGGAGGCTAGGCTTAGTTCTAGTAGCAGTAGTAGCAGTAGTAACAGTACAGGAGACTAGGTTTAGCTATAGTAGCAGTAGTAGCAGTAGTAACAGTACAGGAGACTAGGTTTAGCTATAGTAGCAGTAGTAGCAGCATACGGCGCTCGCAGTTGTCAGAGTGATAGGGGCTAGCGATAGAGGATAGTAGTAGGGATTGGCAATAGGGTATAGCAGTAGGACTAGCGCTAGAGGCTAGTAGTAAGGATAGCGATAGGGGCTAGCTAAAAGGCATTAGTGGAGATATAGGCGAGGCCCGAGTAGAGGGACTACGCTCTCAAGAAGAGATTAGCTATACACAGTTTAGGTGCATAAAAAGCCCAGCACTGGCAGATAAGCGGCAGTAACTGAGCTTTAGCGATAAAGTGTATGTATGTGTGTATGTAAAAATATGGCTTGCCAGGATCCCACCTCTCCAAGATATCCTTGGTACCTCAGTCATGATGGAGCTGAGGTGGTGATGAGGATAAGAAGATAAGCAGGGGCGGGCGCTGGCTCATTACTGCGCTGTGCCCACGCCTGGGGGCACTAGCTCTGAGCCCGTGCTGGGAACACTGCAAGTACTTAGGGTAACTCGGTGTTAGGATCACTAAAGCACTTGCGGTGTCGCCCCGCACCTGATAGTGCGGGGAGGCCTTTTTACTGGCGCTTGAAGACGACTAAGTAGGAAGCGAAGTCGCGATCGGTCTTATCCATGTTGAGACCAAAGTGCATGAGTTCATCACCGCCGAAAGAGTCACCTTCTAAGTTGTAATTAGAGAGGTAATCTAAGGCATTGCAGGCGATTGATGGGGTGAACTTGTGGTGCGTGACCTGATAGGTGGCATTCTCATCTAAGCCGACCAGACGCAGCTTGCGGATATTACCCTGTGGCATGCATTCGTTCTTGAAGTACATGAGTACTACCTCGGAGCCATCCTGGGAGACAAATTGCCAAGCAGTCTCGTTCTTGTCGTTCTCAAATGGCGACATTAAGCGGGAGAACTTACCAAATTGAATGGTATTACGCAGTTCCTTATAAAGAGCGATATGACCTGCTACTTCCTTTTGCTCTTCCTGACTTAACTTGCCTAAGTCCATCTCATAACCGAAGTTACCCGACATGGCGCACACAAAGCGGCTTAACATTGGAGTGGAGCGGCCCACCTGGTGGTTAGGGCAAGCCGAGACGTGGCAACCCATAGTGATAGGAGGGAAGATATAAGAGGTACCGTATTGAATACGCTGACGGCAGACCTCATCGGTATTATCCGAAGTCCAAGTCTGAGGCATGTAGCAGATAATGCCCATATCGAAACGACGGCCACCACCAGCGCAGCTTTCAAAGAGGATATTAGGGAATGCCTTGGTGATGCGGTTCATGATGTCATAGACACCAAAGACATAGCGGGTAGCAATCTCTTGCTGTTGGGCTACTGGGAAAGCAGTAGAACCGATATCGGTCAGGTTACGGTTCATATCCCACTTCACATAGTCGATATCAGCCGAGCCTAAGACTTCAGTAATGGCATTGACGACATAGTCACGCACATCTTGGCGGGAAAGGTCGAGCACGTACTGATTACGCTGTTGATAGCGATCGTGATTTGGCACACCTAAGGCCCAATCAGGGTGAGCGCGGAAGAGGTTGGAGTTAGGGTTGACCATTTCTGGTTCTACCCATAAACCAAACTTAGCACCTAAGCCATGGATACGGTCACAGAGGCCCTTGATACCATTAGGCAGCTTCTTGGCGTTAATTTCAGTCCAATCACCTAAAGAGCAATTGTCCTTATCACGAACACCGAACCAGCCATCATCGAGCACAATTAACTCAGCACCTAATTTCACTGCATCTTGAGCAAAGTTGACGATGCTGTCCTCAGTGAAGTTCATGTAGGCAGCTTCCCAGCTGTTAACTAACACTGGACGTGCTTCATGTTGGTATTTACCACGGACTAAGTGCTCTTGCACGAATTGGTGGAATTGGGTCGACATGCCGTTAAAGCCCTGGTGGGAGAAGACTAAGACCGCTTCTGGAGTGGTAAAGGTCTCACCCTTTTGTAATTGCCACTTAAAGTCAAAGCCATTGATGCCTAACATCATGCGGGTGTTACCAAAGGAGTTAACTTCAGTAGCAGCTTCAAAGTTGCCTGACCAGACTAAGGAAGCGGCATAGACTTCACCTTGGAACTCATCAGCCTTGCGCTCGCATAAAGCGATAAAGTTTTGGTGTTGGTGGGAGGTGGCACCACGAGTAGAAGAAGCAATCTCAATACCGTGGTTTAACGGAGTACGCTCAATGTTGCGCTCAAAAGCGTGCTTACCCCACATGGAGACACGATCGTACTCTTCGCTTGGGAAATCTAAGCAGAGCGAAGCGGCCTTGCGTAAGGCAATTGGGTCAGAGCCGATATTGGTAATACGAGCATGGCGAGTAATGACATCAACATCATCAAAGATAGTGTAGGAGAGCACTACCTCTAAGTCACCTGCTACTTCCTGCATGGTAATTTCTAAGGTCGTAGCCTCATCACCCTTAACATAGGAAGATGGGAGACCTATTAGCTCTTTCTTACCCGAGAAAATCTCATGGCTCTTGTAGCGCAGGTCGATTGTGGTGGTGCCATTAGCCAGGGTAGCCTCTAACGCTGGGATGCGGAAATCACCCGAGCCATAGACACTGTACTCCTGTGGCAGCACATCTAAGGAGAAAGTACGGGCATCAGCATGGAGGTGCGGATTAGGAGCGCCCTCACGCTCGGTTTGGTAAAAAGCACGTTTAGTGTTGAAGTGCTTTAAAGCGCGGCCAAAATAGAGGTGCCCTAAGTAGCCCTCTAAAAAGAGCTGCATAGTGTACTGGATCCGACCATTAGTCAGGGTGAAGCTCTTATCTTGTTCGTTAAAGATGACAGCCATACAACACAACCTCAGAGAAAACTACTTATAACTACCTAGCTCTAGCTGTAACCACAGCTCTATCTGTAGCTAAAAATCTCTTTGTAACTACAGCTCTATCTTGTCTGAGCTAGCTCTTCCTCCTTTTACTACTCTTACTAGGAGTAGAGCTTATTAGGAGTAGAGGGAAGTCAAAAATCAATGGTTTACGCTACAGACTATCATGACTTATCAGGGCCTGATATAGTAGAGGTTACGAAAAGTTTTCGTTTATTTATCGAAAACATGTTCTAGCCTGTTATGTTCCTGTTTTGAGGGGTTCTATATCTGATAAAAGCCTAAGATAAGCTAAATTGCCGGTATCTGTCAGCGCTTGGCTCTGTGCATAATGTAATAGACAAGCGGCGCTTATGATGGCATGTAATCGACTTTTATAGCAAAAAATAGCTGTGATTTACTTCGCATTTCTGAAAACTTTTCGTAAACCTCACGCTACCCCTGATTTTATGCGGCTTACATGATAGCGTGGCGCCCTATGAGTCCCACCTGTTGGGAAATAAGCTGAGCGCGCGCCGCACTTGCCTACAGCAGCTTGAACTTACCTAAACTAGCGCGATACCTGCTTACATTAGCTAGTGCGACACTTGCTTACAGCTGCTATCCCCAGCCTCAACTAGCGTAACACTTGCTTACTCCATCCTGGTTGCAAGAACAGTGCGTAGCTTATTTGCAAGAACAGTGCATAGCTTATTTGCAAGAACAGTGCATAGCTTATTTGCAAGAACAGAGCGTTGTTGTCTCCCCTCTCGCGATCGCGGCGCTAGTGCTGTTAGTCAGACAAGATAGGGAAAAGTAGGTAAAGTGCGTAATTGCACCTGTGATCTGTATTACAGCGTTAGCTAAAGATGAGATGCTTATTAATCTGAGCGAGGATGCCCTGCAGGCTATTGGGCAGAGACTAAACCCCAAGATAGTAAAAGTACTGCTCTCTAGTTGATAGAGTAACAATGAGTATATGTACTTAAATTTAGGGTCATGACTAAGGGGAGGTCTTCCCCTTAACCTGAGAATAAGTAATCAATTAGGTGAGGTGTTTGAGTGCTAAGATTAGGTGCAAACTAGATAAATATCAGTATAAGATAAGCTTTGCTCGGGTGGCGTAGCTCTGCTTTTGCTATTAATTCTATTCATAAGCATTTGTTAGGAAAGGTCAAATTTAGTTTATAGTGAGTTTTGTCAAGTAAGCGCGGGAATGAGAAAAAAAATGAGGCCAAAGAGGTCTTGCCACAATCTTGCAATTAGCTGATTCTAGTGACAACATAATAGCCATAACTATGATAATAAATAAGGAGTAGTAAGGCCTTATTTTTTCTTGAGGCAAGCATAGCTGTGGCGCAGCTCGTGAAGCAGCACATTAAGGCGCATGTTAAGAGGCGGGTTCAGCTGGTCTTGCTCTCAGAGAGCTTCGTGCTTATGTAGCATTATGCTGATGTGGCATCGTGCTTATGTAGCATCGCTCTTGGCGTGGTTCGCGCTTTGCCAGCTACTTCACAAATGTAGAAAAACAGGTCTAAGTCAAGCAAGGATAAGGGACAAGAACTGGTATATTAAGTCCTTGTCATACAAGCTCCCTCTCAAGCGATCTATACTTTACTTATAGCATTCTGATAGCGTTCTGAGAATGTGCTGAGCATGTTCTGAGAGCCTTCTTAGCATGTTTTTAGAGCATTATGAGATCATGCTAAGCATGTTCTGAGAGCGCTCTGGGAGCGCTCTGAGAGCGTTAAGCATGGCTATCTTAGTGCCTAAGAGATAGAGCGCTTAGTTAATTAAATAAAGATAGGGACGTAAAGTCAGCCGCCATCTCAAAAGTGCTAGGACCTCCAGACGGTTGCATCTTATAGAGAGCAGTGTAGTACGGTATCTTAAACTTTAGTCCTTTTAAGTACGATAGAGTAGAGTTACCTGTGCTTTGAGTATGAGTTGCAGTCATCAATTGATGAGAATGTATTGTGGTTAGGCCTTTCTATGATAAGGCTATACCACTAATTCACTCCGGTCTAGTGGTGCTGGTACTAACGAGTATTGGTCTAGTTCTAATAATAAAGCCATATGCAGGCATAGGGTAGGAGTAAGCTCAAGCATAAGCTTGGCCGAATGAGGTTTAAGTGTAAACTTGGCCCAATTAGGCTTAAGCAGGAGCTTTGAGGTGGGGAATCATAACTATGGATCCACGCGCACCAGCTACGATAAATAGCTCTTCTGACGCGGATACTATGTCTGCGCCTTCCTCACCACGTTCACAAATTGCTGAGGCTACTGCTTTGCCTGAGGCCACTACTATGCTGGTTGCCCCGGAGCTGGCGGTTACCCCTGCTCCTTTTAGTACTCTAGTGCCTGAGAGTATTACTGATACTTCTCCTCTTATTCCTCCTCCTAGTGCTGTTCCCGCTGTGCCTAGTACAGTTCCCGCAGCTCCTGCTGCTCATGATGCCGTTGCTGCTCATGATGCCGCTGCTGTTCATAAAGCAGTAGCAGCTTCTGTCGCACCTCTCGCTGCGATTTCTGCTACTACTTCTTCTACTTCGCCTTCTTCTGCTACTACTGTTCTTACCGCTCCATCTCTAGCGCTTACAGCTAAAGCCACTACGGTTACGTCGACCACGACTACGGTGACTACAGTGGCTGCCTCAGCCTACACTGTAAGTGCTACCTCAGCTGTCGCCGTGGCTCCACTTGCCAATGTTGGCGCACCTAGCGTTACTTCCACATCGCCTAGCAGTGTTGTTGCGACCACTAGTCCCGAAATTACCAGTCCTAAAACTATTAGTTTTCTAACTAGCAGTTCTATGCCTACTGGTGCTATGAGTACTATGGTTGCGACCACTACGCCATCAGCAGAAAGTGAGGACGAGACTTTAGGTATAAGTTCCACTGCCGTAGGGACGGCCTCTCAGGCATTGTCCCAAAAACTGACTCAGAGCCAGAGCCAAGTTCAAGCTCAAGCGCAGGAACAGCTACAGACTCAAGAGCATTGTCCTCTAAGTGAAAGCGCTACTTCTTTTAGTAAGAGTAATGCCCTGTTTAGTGATAGTGATGCGGCTATGGCGGCCGCTCGTGAGGCCGGTCGCATTGCTTTAGCCCAGGCAGCTCAAGATTTAGCCATGGGGCATACCCACGCCGCAGTAGCAGCCTTAGAACAAGCTTTAGCAACCTCCGTAGCTCTTGAGAATATGGAGCTACAGGCAGAAAAGGTAAATCATGAGCAGCAAGCTCAAGATATGAGTCATGCTCAAGAGAGAAATCAGGCTCAGAATAAACTGCATGCGCTCCATGGTAATCTGGCTCCATATGTGCAGCCGGTTCCGCATGATGATCTACCGGCCCCGCATGAGCAACCGGTTCCGCATGAGCGAACGGGCGTGGCAGCTCCCCTCCATTTCCCCAACCATTCAGATATTGCTTTAGGTACAGCTACTATGGTCGCCACAGGGGCCTCAGCACTTGCTAATAGCAGTACCGCATTTACAGATAAGGTGACCACAATGCAGCAAGGCAGCAAGGCAACTGCCACTTCAAATTCAAGCACGCCTAATATCAGTAGTATGAGTGCCTCCATGAATGAGGCTATGGCAACTACGGGCATGCTAGGTACTGGTGGTAATGCTGTCACAGCTAGTACTAGTGGCGCTTTAGGAGTCATTGCGGGAGCTGCTGGCGGCGCCGCTGAGCCAGATTTATCTGATGCTGCTTTATCTGATGCTGCTTTGGCCTTTGCTTTTTCTCAGCCTATCTCTAATCAAGAAGTGGGAGTGTTAGCCGCCTCGCCATACTTTTTACAGCATGTTATCCAAGATATGGGCTATGGCATTATGGTGGTGGTCTTTGGAGACGATAGTCGCTCCCGGCGCGTCGTATGGGCCAATGACTCCTTTTACCAATTAGTAGGAGAAGGAGTGCCGCCCCGGGCTCCTACTAGTGCTGCTTTAGGAAATAATCCTCTCTTACCACCAGAAGTCTCATCGGTGCTGGCATCATCAGGGGTTAACAACGTAGCTAGTGTAACTACTGAGATTAGCGCTATGGCTGGTGCTGAAGCTCATGCCGTGGCCGGTGCTATAGCTGGAGCAAGCGCTATGGCTGGTGCTGAAGCTCATGCCGTGGCCGGTGCTATAGCTGGAGCAAGCGCTATGGCTGG
>Cebus_capucinus_imitator_PRJNA485217_SSR093__coassemble_617_pt1 | contig 12793 bp, 4 predicted proteins | sample Cebus_capucinus_imitator_PRJNA485217_SSR093__metabat2_low_PE_002 | metagenome-assembled genome bin Cebus_capucinus_imitator_PRJNA485217_SSR093 | reverse complement strand
CCCGCCTTTGTAAGGTTAAGTGGTCAGGGTGGCCCGCCTTTGTAAGGTTAAGTGGCCACCAATGGTATCTCAACTTTAGCTTAAGGTTCTAAGCATGGGCTTAAGGGACAATGCCTGCGGCCTGGCTCTAGTGGTAATTGGAATTAATTTAGCGGCAAATATGATAAAAGAAAAATAATCTAATATATGAGGCAATATTATTGCTATAGCTATATTAGTGCTTTTCATTGCCAGATATGATAACCTGGAACCATGAGTAAGTGTAATAGAATACTCGCAGACGATCTGGTGTCTGATGAGTTTACCCAAGAACCAGACATGTTTATATTATCTCAATTCAAGAGTTTCCTTAAAACAGAGCAAGGGCAAAAGATTACAGCAAAGAGCATCTATCTTCTGAAGAAACCAAAGACAAGCTTACGCATGATAAATCGTTGCCAGATTGTTATCAAAGCAGCAACAGCTTCCAGTATTCAACATCTGGCCGATACTCTTCATCTTAATCGTAATACGATTACAAGAAGGTTAAAGCGTCTGATGGAGTCTGGTTGGGACGGTATGTATGATAAGCAACACTCTGGACGCCCCTCTATTTTTGAGCAGCCTGAGACAATCCTCTTACTTAAGGGGCTTCTACAAAGCACCCCTGCCCAATATGCAAAGGAGCTAGATTCGACCTTATCTCCTTTATGGCTAGCCAGGATGTCATGTCTTGAAATCATGGCAACTAAAAGAAGTAAGGCTAAGATTCCTGAGCCAGGAAGTGAAGAGGAAAAAGCCTTATTTGATGAGTTTGTCTTAGAGTTCCAATCTAAGACGACCTGGAACTATGAGCTATTAGGTAAAGCCATGGGCTTAACAGGTAAAAGCGTCCACAACTTCATGCAGCAGCATAAAATGAAGCTTAGCACTAGTAAGTCAAGGAGCAAGAAATAAGGCGCCAAACCACAGAGACTCTGCCTAAAAGAGTCTGTAAGTTGGTGCTATAGTTAAGATGCTGTATGAAGTAGCGCTTCAATTTAGGTTAAATTTGTACGGCATCAGTGCTTCAATAATTGCGCCTATTACCACTAGAGTCCGCGCGGGCAAGCAGCACTTACACTAGTAAAATGTGTTTTCTTGAGTAAGCGCTTGCTTTAGAAAATGAGCTCTTCCTCATCATCTTCAGGCACCGGACTAATGATGCTCTGAATAATAGCTTCTTTGAGGAGCTTTTGCTCTAGACGCGTGGCCTCTGCTTCATTTGCGGTCTCACGTAATTGACGCTCTAATACCTCCGCCGAGCGTAGCGACGCCCCAGACTCGGCCTCTTTATTATCGATACTGTTAGCCTCAGTATTAATCACAGCAGAAGCTGACGCGGCCACAGGAGGAGCAGACGCATCTGCTGCGGCGCTCTGCTGCTCTGATATCTCTTGCGCCCCAGTATCTGCTGACTTAGAACTAGCGGTAGCATCCGGCAAGGCAGCATCTTGTGCCCCCGCACTAGGAATAGCTTCATGCTCTCCCTTGCTAGGCATAGCCTCCTGCTCTTCCACACTAGAAATAGCATCCTGCTTTATAGCGTCAGTAGTAGCCACGGTATTAAAAGCCGCGGCATTAGCTGGAGCTGGAGCTGCAGCATTAGCAGTATCTGGAGCTGCAGCATTAGCAGTCACGCTATGAGCAGGAGCAGCCGCAACGGCATTAGCAGGCGAAGAGTCCGTTCCCCTACTAACTAAAGCCTCTCCCCCGTCCCTAGTAACCGCATCGCTCTCTTCTTCGTTCCCTTTCACTAAAGTTGCCTCAAGAGCCATATCTACTGTTACAGTCTTATCTACATCGGTTGGGACGGACTGGGACGCAGCTTCAGGAGCCCCATTATCAGAGGAGGCAGATATATCTACAGACTTTGCTCCAGTTTCCTGAATTTCTGCTCCAGACGCACTTGGCTCCACTGTTTGCTTAATCTGCCCCACCTCATTACTTACGGTGCTAGTGGCAGTAGTTTCTGTGGCAGCAGATTCACTAATACTAGTCACTATCTCGCTTGCTCTAGGCGCAGTGTTACTTTCTGTAGAAGCTAAGCCACTTGCTATAGAAGCAGTGCCACTTGCTGTAGAAGCAGTGCCACTTGCTGTCGGGGCAGGGGCTATAGTGCCCATGGTATTAGCTGCTTGGCTAGCGTCATGTGCACTAGCGTCATTATCACTTGGAGCACTGCTCTCTCTGGTAGCCGCGCCCTCTGTATTAAGAGAGCTATCGGTGTTAATAGAGTTTTCTGTACTAGTAGAGCTCTCTGTATTAGTAGAGTCCGTAGTGGTAGCCGCAACAGAGGTAACAGGTGCTCCTAATGTAGCTCGCTCCTGTTGCGCCGTCGGCGCTGCTTGTGGAGAAGTTACTGTTGTTTCACCCGCTCCACCTGGTACTGAGCCAGCTATATTCTTTTTCACTACAGCGGCATCACTACTATTTTCTCGGGACGCACTAGCCTCTGCCGGAGCTTTAATTGGTTGCTCCGCAGCAGCAGTGATAGTACTAGCCACAGTTTGCTCTGGTACGGTAGCAGTTTGGTCTGGTGCGGTAGCAGCTTGCTCGGTGGTAGTATCTGATGACGCGGTTGGCGCTGGTGCGGTAGCAGCTTGCTCGGTGGTAGTATCTGATGACGCGGTTGGCGCTGGTGCGGTAGCAGCTTGCTCGGTGGTGGCCTCACGTGGAATTGCCGAGATGGTGCTGCTTGTCTGCGCTGGTGGTGCGGCCACGCTAATAGTATTGCTGCTACTAGGGATTGGCCCCACCTCTACCACCGCCTGAGCATCCCCTAACTTATCATCGGAGCGGCGCGGTGTCTCTGGAGGACGCACAGCCTCTGGAGCATCTGGATTAGTCTCCCGCAATCTTAAGATATAGGCACTATCAGTTTGCTCTTTGGCCTTAGCACTAGCCTCATATTGGGGGAGATAGAGACCTGGGCGCGCCACTCCTCGCGTTAAAGCATAAATAGCAAATACCGGGTCTTCCCAAGTGCCCTTAATATCCATTTGGGTCAGGCTATCTTTACTCGTAGTCTCAAAGTTCATGAGACCGGTCAGGTTATGTTCAGTTGCGGCTAAATCTACCACGGCGCTCAAGCTAGCATTAGCAGTGGTCATACTCAGATTAGCTTGTAGATCGGCCCGACTAAAGTCAACTTGCGGGTTATAACTAAAATCAGTATGAACATGTAAGCGGTTTAAACCTAAAGCACTACCTTGTAAAGCCGCTAACAGCTCCATCCCTCTTAATTGGTAATTCTGCTTTTTTCCCCCATTGATTAAATCTAAGCCAAAATCTGAGACTAAGAGGCCCGACGAAGACACATCTAAAGAGCCCGTAAGTTTTTGCATCAGCGCGCTTAGAGTTAACTGCTGCTTAGGGGTCGGTGTTGCCACATCTAAGGCAAAATTCACCTTACCCGTGAGCATATGATTAATAAGATTAGAGTTTAAATCAGCAGTTTCAAAGTCATTAGCCCAAGCCTGGAGAGTACTAGTGCCGCCCTCAACTAAAGATAATTTACCTTTAGCATGCAGACGCGCTTCCTGGAAAAGGACATCAGGCAATTCAAAAGACAAGGTATCAGGAGTCAAGGTAGCTTTAATAGTGCTATCAGTAAGCAGCAGGTTAGAGTAAAGGAGATTATGCGCCTTAAACTGGGCCGACGCGATTGCTAGCGGTGCTGAGGCTGCTGCTACCGGTGCCGAGGCGTTCGCTACCAGCGCTGAGGAGATTGCTCCCGGAGCCGCTGCATTTGCTCCTAGCGTCCGTGCCTCACTCTGCGCGCTCTGTAAGCTGCGGTCTAACCTACTTCCCTGCTCTAAATTCTTACTTAAGTTCACGCCCGTAGCGCGTGCTATGGTAAGTGCTGCAGAAGCCGAGATAGCTTTAGTCGTAGCTAAGATACTTGTAGCATCAGGGCTAGGCTGCGCAGCTGTAAAGATAATATGAGGATTAGTAGGCTTACATAAACTCAAGCCTTTAATCTCACCCGAGAGCTGTTGCACGGATATAGGTAGGGTATTGAGATAAGAGAGCAGCTCTAAATCTTTAAAGCTAGCTTGATTGAGCGTCAGGGCATAACCTTGCTCATTCAGAGCCTGCCGCATAAAGTCACGGCGCAAAGCGGTCAAAGCTACCTTATTTTGAGCTAAGCTAAGTTTATCGAGCTTCAGTTCTTTCTTCGCATGGTCTAAAGAACCAGTAGCTTCATAACTACCCTCATAGAGATTACCTTTAAAGCTCCAAGAGATACGTTGCTGGTCTAAAGTGGCTTTACCCTCATTATGCTCAAAAGAGGTTTGTAACAGCGGAAAAGAAAAAGCATCGATTACCCCGACAAACTCACCCGTAAGCCCCGCTTGAGTAAGAACCATGTTTTCTAACTTACCCGTAATGCCTTGCATGACATAGTCCTGATACAAAGCAAAAGTCGGAGGTACACTTTTGGGGTCTGCATTTTCTCTCGCACTAGAACCGCCTAGCACCGTAGTTAGAGCGGTAGTGCTAGTTACAGTACGTGCAGATTGCTCCACTCCCTGCTGGGACTTTGCCCCATTATTCTCCAAGTTACGCTTAGCTATCTCCGCCTCATTAGCAATAATGACGTCATTTAAGCTAATTTGTGGCGCTAATACCTTTAAATGCGACAGATGCGGCCATTGAGCTGGCAGCATGACCTTATTTAAATTGAGTTCAGATAATTGTAGTTCGCCATTAAGCTGTGGCACTAGTACAGCACTGCTATCGCCATTAGGAGCATCAGCTGCCCTCTCAGCTCTACTCCTCGAGATACTCAGAGCTGTTAAGAGCGGGGTACGCGGAATTTTCGCGCCTGGGGTATTCAATGTAGGCGTGGTTCGCTCATTGTTATCGCGATAGATAGCCGAACCAGTGACTGTACCACCCCACATCGCTAAGCTAAAGTCAGGGATATTGAGGCCATGCTCAATTTGGGAAAAAGAGAAAGTAATGTTCTTGACGCCTTGATCTAAGAGCTTGCCCTCCTCCATCAGTAAAGAACCATCACTAAAAGATAGTCCTTGCTCCGGCGTCCAATGCACCTCGCTTAAACGTAAAGTAGCATCATCAGTAGCAATGACTGGCGTATGGAGAGGGGTATGATGGAGGCGCAAACTATGAGCAACCACCGCTTTAAAGCCTACGTGGGTCTCATTGAGTTTAGGGAGGTCAGAGTCTTGAAGTAACAGCTTATTAACGTAGATATCGTTTAAAACGAGCGTTTGATCACGTAACAGCTTTAAGAGGTCATACTCAAGATAGATCTCTTCCACTTGGGAAGAGCCAAAAGTCACATTATTGAGGCGAATAACTCCAGGATAGAGTGGTGAGAACTCGGCATCAGCAATCTCTACTGGGAGATGAGATTTCTCACTTAAATAAGAAGCCAGAGGCCCTTTAACAAAAGAGCCATTAACAAAGAGCGCGATTCCACCTAAGGTCACCACAAACAGACCAGCTAGACTCATTAAGCCCCGGGTCATATAGATCTTTACTTTGCTTTGAGAGCGTTGGGCACGCCGCTTGTGGTAAAGTCCAACCATATTCTTAGCTGTTCCGCCAAATCTATCCTTAGGTACAGTAGCAAGGGGCGATCACCTTCCCTGATTATATGCTCCACTGCACTCCTGTCGTTTAGTCACGACAACTCTAGATTATCCTAAATTAAGCATAGAGTTAAGAACCAAGTTACTAGGCGCACTCTCTACAAGAGCAAAGCACCACCTTAGACCTCTTAGCATCACCTGAGACGCCATAGCTTCCAGAGGTCTCTTAGCTACCTACACACATTCACTATCGAAGATAGCTTTAAACGCCATCGTCACCTGAGCATCGTCCCTTTAGCAACGTCACCTTAGCATCGTCCCTTTAGCAACGTCACCTTAGCATCGTCCCTTTAGCAGCGCTACCTTTGCAACCATAACTCTCCTCTCAGCAACTCCTCGCTGCTGCGATAAATAACACATCTCCTTCCAAGCGGAGAAAGAAATCTCCTTATAAGCGCGACCCAGCAAGCTACTCAGTTCTAGCGCAAAAGATGAGCCATAGCTTTTCCCGGTGGGTTTTGCCCTATCGCCAGAACTCTAACTATCCTGTTACTTTACCTAGTCTGACTTAGCGGCAGATTTAATCGCTCCCCGCTCCGGTGACTGATATTCAGTCTTAAGAGTCAGTGTTCCTACCTCAGTTGTGGCTAGAGTATTGGCAGTATTAACTAGTGCTGTCACTGGAGATGCCGCAGCTGTAATAGCAGCAGAAGCAGCAGGAGCAGAAATAGTAGCAGTAGTAGTAATCCCGGCTGTAATCGCCCTGGTGCCCCCAGCTGCTGCCGTAAAAGTAGTGCTATCACCATCCGACACAGCCGCTCTCTCCCCTACATGAGGCTGAGTAGCAGCAACAACTGTCTTAGCAGTAGTAGCACTTGTAGGTGCGGTAATACTCATGACCTCAACTGTAGTAGCAGTATTAGCATCGGCCTGGGACATAGCAGTAGGAGCATCGGCCTGGGACATAGCAGTAGGAGCATCGGCCTGGGACATAGCACTAGGAGCCTTATGATCCGCATCAACTCCAACGGAGCGAGGAGGCAAAGAAGCAGAAGCTATCACAAGGCTATGAGGAGCTGGAGTAGAGCTCGTAGCAGCTAAAACTAGGCCAGACAAAGCTGCAGCAGGAATAGCCGACGCTTGGTTATTAGGAGCCACAGCTAAGCTTGCCAGAGGCACTGCTGCCGGCACTACCTGGGAGCAGGATTTCTTGGTACTTGCATCCTGGATGCTTGTATACTGGGTACTTGCGTCATGGAACCTGTCTTCCCGGGTGCTTGCCTCTCGGGTGCTTGCTTCTTCTGCTACTAATGCTTTTTTACTATCTTCCTCCATCATCGTAATCGCTAAAGCAGCAGATGCTGAGGCAGTGGCAGCGGCTGAATCATCTCTATCCTCTTTAAAAAGAGGGATAAATGTTTCTGGGGGTACATTACTCGGGTCGGTAATAGTATCGCGCTGCGACGACTGTGTTACCCCTAAAGCAGAGACATCTCTCTCTTGTGGCGATAATGCTGCTATAGCCCTCTCTATTTCATTAACCACAGAGGCAGGGGCATCCCCTGGTTCCGGGTGTGTTTTGCCCTGACGCGCGTTGACAAGATACTCTCTTTTCTCGTGCAATTGCTGCATCACTCGCAGCATATTATCGAGAAAACGAGCGACCTCGTGTAGGACCATTAAGCGCTGCGCTAAGCTTGGCTGCTTACTAGCAGCAGACATTTTCTTCTGTGATATACCTGCCTCTCTCGTTGTGGAGAGGCCCTCTAACACAGGAGGTTTCGCGGCTAACCGCCCCCTGTCATCCCTAGCTCTAGCCGCATGAGCTTGCGTAGGCTTTGTCTCCAGGTGAGGTACCAAAGGTGGTGCAGGGGCGGGCGCTGCCTGAGTTTGCAGAGATAACGGAGCTAAGGATGAGACAGAGATGCTAGCGCTGCTTTGGCTAGAGTTAGCCGTACTCTTAGCTTTACTAGAGCTAATTAGCCTGGGAGAGCCCTGGGGGCAGTCCTCATCTTTTGCAGTTGCAGTGGTTAATGACGCAGCTGGAGAGGCGGCCGGGGCTGCCGCTGTTGTGGTATCCGGGGCTGCGGCGGTTGCTACATCTTGGGCGTTTTTGACTTCTAGTGTAGTCAGAAAGTCTGGGAACCAGCGCTCTATTAAGAGATGGGATAACTCTGGGAAAAACTCCAACATAGCAGAGACAATCTTACCGGCATACTCAATCAAAGCATAATCGCGATAAGACTCCGCAAAGCGGAAGCTTTCTTTACCCGCCTGCTGTGTACCAAAGAACTCGCCCGGTCCGCGCATTAAGAGATCTTGATTAGCAATATCAAAACCATTAGTACAAGAGCGCATGATCTGCAAGCGTTGTTGTCCGCGCGCCCGCTGCTCAGGACTACGTAGAGGATTATCTTCATAGAGCAAGAGGCAATAGGATTCTTTAGAACCACGCCCCACACGTCCACGTAATTGGTGCAGCTGCGCTAGCCCCAAACGATCGGCATTCTCAATCACAATGACTGAAGCATTAGGGACATCTACGCCAACTTCGACAATAGTAGTTGCCACTAAGATTTGGATTTCCTGATTAATAAAGGATTCCATGGTCTCAGTTTTGGCCTTATCATTCATTTGGGCATGCAACAGCCCAATTTTCAAAGTAGGTAAAGCCGCTTGTAAACTACGTAAACGCTCTTTAACCGAGGTGGCATCAATAACCTCATTTTCCTCGACCAAAGGACAAACCCAATAGGCCTGATTACCTTGACTACAATGCCAGTACAGGCGCTCCATGACTGTGTGTAAGCGCTCTTGCCTAATGACAGCAGTCACAATAGGGGTACGCCCTTGCGGCAGCATATCAATGGTCGAGACATCGATATCGGAATAAATACTTAATTGCAGCGAACGCGGAATAGGCGTAGCTGTCATTAATAGTTCATGGGCCGCCTGACCGGGAGGTGCCTTATTTAATAAGGATTCACGTTGCTCTACGCCAAAGCGATGCTCCTCATCAATGATGACTAGCCCCAAGTTCTGATACTGTAACGACTTTTGGAAGAGGGCATGCGTACCAACAAAGATTTTGCCCTGCCCTGTCGCCGCTTGCTTAAGTAGTTCCTCCCTTTCTTTCTTTTTGAGCTTACCAGTAACCAGAATTACGGTAATACCCATAGGCGCAAAAAGGGCACTTAACTTACGCTGATGCTGTTGTGCCAACAGTTCGGTAGGAGCTAATAGCGCTGCTTGATAACCTTGTACAGCAAATTGCAGCATCACCATGGCGGCGACTAAGGTTTTACCTGAGCCCACATCACCATGAACCAAGCGATTCATGGCTTGTTCTCGCGCACAATCCACCATAATCTCAGTAAATACCCTACTTTGGGCTAAGGTAGGGGTATAAGGTAAAGTGCTTAAAAAGAGCTCATGCTTAGCTTGATCAAGCTCGATCTTAGGGGCTTTTTTCCCCTTTTGCTGCTCTTTAATTAAGAAAATGCAGAGCTTATAGGCCAGGATTTCTTCAAAGCAGATACGCTTAAAGCTAGGCAAAGCCTCCAAAACTTGGGGCTCATGTTGCGGATTAATATGAGGATTGTGCGTGAGCAACAAAGCAGTAGTAAGGTCAAGTGCCAGCTGAGTCCGCTTTGTCTCTAGCAAGAGAGGGATATCTGCAGCGTCTAACTTAAGAAAACGCTCGAGCGATATCTCCGGCTTTTGCTCTGTAAAAGGATTTAATGACTCTGGGATTAACTCTTCGAGAGGATGATGCGCCAGTAACTCTAAAGCACTAGCAGTAAGATCACGCAGACGCTGTTGACTAATACCAGAAGTAAGATGATAGATGGGAGACAAACGGGTAGGTAAGACAATCAGCTCGTTGTCTAAGAAGTTAATCTCAGGATGGCTAATTTGAGGAGGACGCCAACCATAGGGCGTATTTTCCCCTGGTTTTAAGGAGCCCCAAGCAATCACTTTAGTACCAGGAGCTAAGCGCTGCAGAAAATAGCTATTAACATGGAAAAAGATTAGCTTAACCACAGTTTGTTCATGATCAACCGTACTAATCTCCGTGATTTTAGCTTTAAAGCGGGGGGGTGCCGTTACCGTCAGTAAGAAATTACGGGGCAAAGCATTACCATTTTCCCCTAAATGCAGCTCAGCATCTTTAGCTGAACTAATAAAAGACCGATCTTCATAGCGAAAAGGTAAATTTAAGCACAGGTCGTAAATATTGTGCAAATTTAAGCGCGCCAGCTTATCTTCGGTCTGGCTTGCTACCCCCATCATGCTAGATAAAGGGGTAGCCATAAATTGGGCGTCTTGACGAGGCATAGCAACTCCTTTTGCTGCATGAACAAGGCACTAATATCACCACTAACTATCACCACCAGTACTACCCTCACCTTAAGCACTAAACCGTGACTAACAATATAAGATAGCCTGTGGCCCACAATAGCATGGCCCCTCCCGCGACCGCATTCTCAACTTTAACTAATCATGCCCCCCCACAGGATGTGAGGTGGCGTGTCCATCTCTGCTATGCCCCGCTGGAGATAAAGTCCATCTACCCTCTCGACCAAACAGCAACTACAGACAGTAAGCAGAGCACAAAATTAACTCTTGTCTCTTTATTATACACCTAAAATATACACGTAATTATTTTAATTACTCGTTAATAACTTTTATTATTCACAGACTAACCAGCCTATTTTTTTTTCACACGCAAAAAGCTCCAGCAATCCGGTGTAACAGCCCGCCTAACCTCACTTGTCTCCCCAGCGCTCCCGCACTCAATATTACGCCAAACTACTTTCCTGCGACCTGCGCTCTGCCATGCTCAAAGTAGCTAAGATACATAGGAGCTAGCTATCTTCTGGCACAGTTTGCCAGCACAGCTTTATGGCACAACTTTCTGCGCTGCTTTATGCTAAATCCCCCGTATCAGCTTACGCTAGCACAGCGTAGCTCTAGGGGCTAGCGCTTACAGGCTAATTGTTACTACTACCTTGGGTTAATAAAGCAGTAGACGCAGCGGCAATTTTGCTCTTACGAATTTGGTAATAGCGATAAGTCACATAGGTGAACATGATGAGCAAAATCGTGCCTGAGACCAAAAATTGGTAACGAATAGCAAAAAGATGGCTTACTACAGCCGCCATGACAGGTCCTAACATGCAGCCAAATTGACTGGTCATGGTCATAGCCCCAAAAGCTCGGCCCTTAAAGTTAGCAGGAGTCACAATCGTCACTGCTGCGTTAAGCGCTGGGGTAAAACCCACGATAAAGATACCCATCAGACCCGAGAGGATCATCAGAGAGGTAAAGCTATGGGCCGTACTTTGTAAAGCGATAAAAACTCCGGTACCTAAAAGAGAAATCGCAATAACACGATAGTAGCCCTTACGCTGTCCCATTAACCCCCAGAGAGGCGCACTAACCGCACCAATTAAAGGAGGGAGCGAACAAGCTAAACCAGCATAAAAAGCCACATCAGCATAGCCACCAATGAGCTCGGCTACAAAGAGAGAAAGGAGCGGCTGAATCGACAGCATCACCATGGAGAAACAGCCAAAAAGTAAGAGCAACTCACAGACGATGCGATGGGTAAAGCAATAGGCCAAATCTTGCCAAATGGTCGTCTTATCAGGAGCATTGTCCGCATTACTCCGTACCATATTCACGGTACTAGCTTCAGCTGTTGCACTAGCTTCGGCTGCTGTACTCCCCTCAGCTGCAGTACGAGCATCAGCAGTGATGGCATCAGCGCCAGCAGTGCTATCTGCCGCAGTACTAGCGCCAGTAGTACTAGCAGCCGCGGTACTAGCGCCAGTAGTACTCTTAACCGAAGTAGCCAGATGCTTAGGTTTGTTATTAGGAAGTAAGAAAGTGATAATCACGACCAGGGCTAAACAAGCACCAGCAATTAAGAAAGAAGCGCGATAACCAAAGAATTGGGCTAAGGTACCACCTAAGAGTGGGCCACTAACCGTACCAATCAATTGTGACGATTGCACATAGCTTAAGGAGGTGCCTAATTTATTCTGGGGACTTTGCTCAGACACAATGGAGAGAACGACCGGCAGGTAACCATTAGCAAAGCCCTGCAGGACGCGCATGCCTAATAATTGAATAGGAGCAGTGACTAAGCCACCACTGGTATAACAGATACAGAGCAAAATCGAAGAGCGTAAAGCCATGCTCTTTTTGCCTTTAATATCTGAGATTTTTCCCCAAATAGGCGCCATAACTCCAGCAATGAGGAAGCAAGAGGAAAAAACCACGGCTGACCAAAACTCAATGTTTTCCTCAGGTGCGCCTAATTCCAAAAGATAGACTGGTAAAAAAGGCACACACATGGTGTAGCTGGCGGAGGTAAAGAAGATACAAATAGTGTAGATTACCAGCTGCGTCCTCCAGGGTAAATGCTGCAAGCTTATCATCAACCTATCTCCTCTCCATGCCTATACTTAAAGACAACGCCAACTGCCAGCCTCACGCGTGCTAACCGCATACGCAACAAGCGCGCACTCTTGCTAACCGCTTGCGCAACAAGTGCGTACGCTCGCTAAGCATGTGCTCACCAAGCGTGTGCGTCAGACCTCACCTATACTAAGCTATGCTTTTCCTACTACATCCACCTAAGCGCTACGAGCTCCCATGCTATGCATGAAGCTCAGCCTTGCTTACATCGCTATGCCTACATTACTTAGTCTACTATGATTAGAGCGCTCTACATTCCTAAGCTCTACCGACGCAAGGATCATAGGCTTAGTCTGTGTGGGTAGACCTAATGGTACTTACTATGATTAAGCAGAAGCAAACATAGTGCCCTTAACCCCATATTGTGTTAAGCGCCGAAAGACAGCAAACTCATGAAAATAAACCATAGTAGAAGCATCATCGCTTATCAAACATGATAGGCCTTTTGCTCAAACTTAGGCGGTAAAAATATCAGCATTGTCGAATGGATCGCATCATTAAACGTGAGAAAAAAGGGCAAGAGTATGCGCACCAAGAGGCATACTCACCAGGGAGCAAGCGCACCAGGAGACATACTCACCAGGGGAATACTCGCCAGAGAGCTGGCGCGGCAGGGAGCAAGCACAGCAGAGAGCACAGCATGCATGGAACATATTCCCTTAATTATGGAAACCCACATTGGCACGAGTTTTTGGAGGTTGCATTATCCAACCATAAGATATGCC
>Cebus_capucinus_imitator_PRJNA485217_SSR093__coassemble_615_pt1 | contig 12803 bp, 8 predicted proteins | sample Cebus_capucinus_imitator_PRJNA485217_SSR093__metabat2_low_PE_002 | metagenome-assembled genome bin Cebus_capucinus_imitator_PRJNA485217_SSR093 | reverse complement strand
GAGGATGAGCTTGGCGGCTTTTAGTCGCGGAGGATGAGCTTGGCGGCTTTTAGTCGCGGAGGATGAGCTTGGCGGCTTTTAGTCCGGACTTAAAGGCCTATACCGCTCTAGTACTACCTGTGGTTCTTTCATCCCTTTGGGGCACAATCATGGATATTGAAAAGAAGAGTCTTATTAACATGCTCAATACAGAGCACGTGCATTACTCCGTGCCTCTTTTTCAGCGTTATTACGCCTGGCACGAAGAGCAATGTCGTAAGCTCTGGCGCTATTTGCTGGAATTAGGAAATGAGAGTGACCCCGTATTTGCCGGTACTCTAATTTACATGACCAAGACTAGCGCTAATGCGACAGTTGGGGGAGCCGTCAAGGCAAAGCCAGGAATAGCTGTAAGCGCAACATCGAGCGCAGTAGCGGCACCGGCTTTAACTCTAGCGCACGAAAAAGAGCGTGAGATTGTCAATGGCCAGCAGCTTTTTATCAGTATTCACCTAGTACTCATTGCTTTATATGAGTCTTTAGAGCAACTCTTTGAGCAAGTAATCGTAGAGCAAAATCATGCCACCAGCACGTCTGCCGCGCCTATAACTAGCACCACAGCCGCGCCTATAACTAGCGATACTACTACGACTATAACTAGCGCTACAGCGGTGCCTGACCCTACCTCTAATCCGAGCTCTGTCACCGTCGCTCCTCATCCGGCACTTTCGGCTTTAGCCCATTTATTAAGTGAAATGCAGGGCCAAGTACGCGCATGCTTACTCATGCCGCAGCGCCAAGTAAGTGCCGGCCTAGGCCGCAGTGGGGCTACCCCAAATGAAGCCATGTTAAGTCATGAAGTAAGCCGGCTTCAGCTCTCTTTTCAGGACAATCCTTTTTACCAGCACGTGGTAATGGCGCTCACCAGTAATCCTTTACCTCGTCCTGAGAGCTGTACTACTTCCCAGGTTGTCCAAAATTTACAATTCTTCCGAGAGGCTTTAGAGCACTATCTTAAGTTCTTACCCCCACTGCCTTTACCTAATGCTGATACGGCCTCCTCTACTACTAGTGCTAGCTTAGCTTTAGACCAAGTGCTTTCTGCTTTACAAGCTAGTCCTCAGGCTATTTTGCAAAACACTCCAACCTATCAGTATGGCAGTGCTACTCCGGCATTTTTAAGCCGTTTAGGCTTAGGGAATAACTTAAGTAACGGTGCTATCGCCACAGCGGAATCCGACTCTAATGCCCCCGGGAAAACGCCAGCGGTAAGCGCCTCCGAGAATAAACTCATTACGCAGGGCTGTGCTTTAGCGCAACTATGGCATACCTTACAGCAGCTAACGATAGCAGCGATTGAGCTTGACTATCATCAAGACCGGCCCCAAGAAGTCTTTGCTGCTTTACACTCCATGGGCGTGCCACTGCGGAGTAGCGATTTAATCCGCAATTATGTGCTCATGTTAGCTCCAGAAGCGCAGCGTCCTCTTCTCTATGAGCGCTATTGGCGCTCCATTGAGAATATGCTTGAGCTGGTCGCTAATGAGCATACCCATATCGATAACTTTATCGCACTCTACTTAGATATCTTCTTTGCCCGTTATCGCTTCTACCGCGATCGTACTCCTATTCTTAAAAACAAGAACAATGATTACGAGCGTTTCCAGCTCATGGTTGAAGTTGTAGCTAATCTCACGGGTAAAAACGTAAGTCAGTGCATCCCGACCATTATGCAAGACCTCTTGTATTGGGCGCCGCTCTACATTTGGGTACGTTGCTCAGGCAGGCGGAACTTTAATAACTTTCTGCAAGCCTACCCTAATAAGGCTTTAAGCTACTATCTCCACCCTAATTCCCGCTGCGTGCGTCTCTTACAAGCGGTAGAAGAGATTCGCACTCACTCGGAAGCCACAGTGTTAGTCTTAACCCAGCGCTATGTCTCGGGTGACATTAGCTATGAGATCTTTGAGCAATGCTTAAAGCTAGTAGAAAGCTGCTTACGCTGGCGTAACTTTATGGCCGTGCCGCCTTATATCTTAGATAAGTTCTTCTCTAGCCAGGTCTTAATCGCGGCTTTATACCATGAGCAAGAGAATACCCCGGCTTTCCAGCAGAACTTTATCGAGCAATTTTCTGAGAAGTTCCGCACCAATGGCAGCGACATTACTTCCCTAAGAATTATCCGTCCCGATAACACCCGTTAACCCCAGGCTAGTCGCTTCACTGAGCTAACCCAGGCTAGTCGCTTCACTGAACTAACCCAGGCTAGTCGCTTCACTGCTTAAACATACAAAGGCTACGGCACTACGGCCTATGACGCTATGGCACTATGGCGCTATGGTGGGAAAGCAGAGGTGAAACCAGAGTCTGGCAGAACCATAAATGTGGCTCCGCTCAATAGAGCTAGCTTAGTTTTAGTTGGTTTTAGTTGGTTTTAGTTGGTTTAACTAAGTAAGCTAGCGTGATGGCGGTGGGTTTTATCTAGGTTAACCAAGCTTAGTAAGATGAGAGAGCTTAACAAGGTTAACCAGGGCTAGAGGGGTAGAGGGATAAAGTGGACTAAAGTTGGTAGTGGGTTAAATTTAGCTAATTGGGGCTGAAATTGGCCCAAATGGGCTCAATTTAGCTGAAGTTGGTGTGGGCTGCGGCTGCGGCCACGCTTTCCATTGCGACCGCGGTTGCCATTGCAGCTGAGATTGCGGTTGTAGCCTCGGTTGCAGTTGTGGCTGCAGTTGTAGTTACAGCTGCGGCTCCGGTTGTAGTTACAGCTGCGGCTCCGGTTGCAGTTACAGCTGCAGCTCCGGTTGCAGTTGAGATTGCAATTGCCGCTGCATTTGCAGTTGCAATTACGGCGGCGCTATCTTTAGTAGACCCGCATATTTTTGATTTGCTCATCGGTCGCTAGGACACGATAGAAGCGCTCATTAGGCTTAATTAAACCTAATTCGCTGCGGGCTAATTCCTCAATAGCAATTGAGCCCTGCCGCAAATCACTAATTTGGTCTTCTACCTCTTGATTACGGCGCTGCAGATAGAGAGCTTGTTTTTGCTCTTTATCAAGCTTTTCCGAGATTTGCTGATATTGCTTAATACCATTATGCCCATAGTAGAGATCGTAGACCAAAATGCCGCAAAAACAGGCTAAACAGAGAGCAATAAGCTTCATAGAACGGCTCCCGTGTGCATTTGAACTAAGGTTTTCTGCCATCGTGTGCATTATAAAATGATCTTATTACCCTTAAAGCATTAGCTAGGCCAATCCCCTTAAATCCCATAAATGTCAGGATAGTCTCCGAGAAAGCAAGGTTCTCGCTCATCTTACCCTACTCTAGTTACCATCTTTTGATGGTTTCCGCCCTCATTTTCCGACATATCTCACTAATCCCGGGCACTTTCCCAAAACACTTTGCCTCAGCGCTTTGCCTCCGTACTTTCCCGGGCCCTTCCCCGTGAAATTTTCCCAAGACCCTTTACCTCAGCATTAGTCCGGGACACTTACCCGAGACTCCTTACTGTGCCCCACATTGGCACAAGTTTGAGGAGGTTGTGCTATTAAGTCTGTCAGATTAGCTCGGTAGCAGCTTGAGCAAGCTTGACGTCTTTAAAAAGTGAAGACAACTCTTACGAATAATGGTTAAAGTGTTGACTAGCCTTATAAGCTTTATGAGACCTGGCTAAGCTATTTGTACCTACATGGGCATAGGTTTGTGGAAGTTGCGTTATATAGCCATGAGATAAGATTAGTAGTGGCCTTAGCGACCTTTACATCACTTAAAAAGTGAGCTCAATGCTTACGAAATAATAGCTAAGCGTGGCGTAGGCTTAGCCATTTCTAAGACCTTACTAAGCCATTTCTCTAGGGTTAGCTCAGGAAGTAGCAAAACCTCAGAAAAGTCGTGCCAATGTAGGCGTGACACCTTACTGTGGTACTTACCCGTGACATTTTCCCTTCTGCCTGTACTAGAGCGCATTGCCTTTATACTTCTTTGGGTTTGCGCACCGGAAATTGCCGATGATCTAGCTAGTGGTCTCGCTAACGGTCCTGCTAGTGGTCTCACTAGTTATAGAGCACTCTCTTGCAAGAGAGAATTTAGCCCCAAAGGCTTGAGGAAAGCGCCAGCACTAAACTAGCTTAAAGAGCTAAGGGGCTTAACAAGCGCCTGAGCCTATCCAAGCACCGTAACTTGTAAAGGCTCAGACCCCTGTTAGGATTCTGCAAGGCTACCCTATGGTCTATCCCGGCCTCTATCCTTATAGCATGTGGGTTTAAGGTTACTGAGAGCCGCCTAAGGCAGCCGGGTACGGTATGTGCCCTTGCCGTACGTAGGGGACAGCGAGCAGATAGTTCTCGTGCAGTTCACAGCGAGCAGAGAGTGCTCGTGCAGTACGCAGAATGCAGAGAACACTCTGGCAGAATGCCGAGAGCACTCTAGCAGAAGGCCGAGCAGGAAACACAAGCCTGTGGTACGACGGGGAGAGCACGCGCGCTGAGCACAGGGTGCGTGCGCGCAGAGTACGTGCGCGCAGAGTACAGAACACGCGCTGCTGGCGGCAGCCCCTATAAGCGCGGGGACGCCTGCGAATGGCAGCCGCAAGCCGGCGCGGCACATCGTGGCGCGGCAGAGCGCAGCACGGTACGGCGCGGTACGACACAGCACGGTGCAGCACGACATGGCGCAGCACAGCGCCGCGGGACTAGAGGCTATGTAGCCTATAGATGGTGGGGGCGTCGTCCTAGTGGGCGCGGATTTCTTGGTAGCGCTTAGCGGCGGCAATGAAACCCTTAAAGAGAGGGTGGCCCTCACGTGGGTTAGAGGTAAACTCAGGGTGGAATTGCACGCCGATAAACCATGGATGCTCTGGGTTCTCGATAATCTCCACTAACTTGTTATCAGTAGAGAGACCGGAAACCACTAAACCGGCATCAGTAAGCTTACCAATGAGGTTATTATTCACCTCATAGCGGTGACGGTGACGCTCCACAATATCGTCCTTATCATAGAGCTCACGCACCTTAGAACCAGGCTTTAAGTGGCACAGCTGCGCACCTAAGCGCATGGTACCACCTAAGTCAGATTGGTCATTACGTGTCTCAATCTTACCCGACTCATCCATCCACTCGGTAATTAAGCCGATGACAGGATAAGGGCTCTGTGGGTCAAACTCAGTAGAGTTAGCGCCAGTTAGGTTAGCCACATGGCGGGCATACTCAATGATCGCCACCTGCATACCTAAGCAAATGCCTAAGTAAGGAATCTTATTCTCACGGGCATATTGCGCAGCGATAATCTTGCCCTCAATACCACGCGAGCCGAAGCCGCCTGGGACTAAGATCGCATCGAGATCTTGTAAGAGCTCCGCACCGCGGGACTCAACGCTTTCAGAATCAATGTACTTAATGTTAACCGCGAGGCGGTTCTTTAAACCACCATGCTTTAAGGCCTCGTTAACGGATTTATAAGCATCAGGAAGCTCAGTGTATTTGCCTACCATACCAATGGTCACTTCGCCCACGGTATTAGCCTGTTGATAGAGCACTTGCTCCCACTCGGAAAGGTCAGCTTCAGGGCAATCAAAGTTGAAGCGCTCTGAAATGAATTGGTCGAGGTATTGGCTCTTTAACAGAGCTGGGATCTTGTAGATCGAGTCGACATCCTTTAAGGAGATCACCGCACGCTCTTGGACGTTACAGAACATGGCGATCTTATGACGCTCGTTAGCAGGAATCACGCGGTCAGAGCGGCAGATTAAGATATCAGGCTGAATACCAATGGAGAGAAGCTCTTTAACCGAGTGCTGGGTTGGCTTAGTCTTAACTTCACCCGAGGTCTCTAAATAAGGCACTAAGGTTAAGTGCATGAACAGAGCGTTTTCACGACCAATGTCAACCGCTAATTGTCTAATGGCCTCTAAAAATGGCAGCGATTCAATGTCACCTACCGTACCGCCAATTTCCACAATCGCTACTTGATTGCCTTCAGCTCCGGCCTTGATACGCTCTTTAATGGCATTGGTGATATGTGGGATCACCTGAATAGTGGCGCCTAAGTAGTCACCGCGACGCTCTTTACGGATCACATCAGAGTAAATGCGACCGGTAGTAAAGTTGTTGCGATGGGACATCTTGGTACGAATGAAGCGCTCATAGTGACCTAAATCTAAGTCAGTCTCAGCGCCATCTTCCGTCACAAAGACTTCACCGTGCTGAATTGGACTCATCGTACCTGGGTCGACATTGATGTAAGGGTCAAGCTTCATCATGGTAACCTTGAGCCCCCGGGCCTCCAGAACTGCTGCTAAAGAGGCAGCAGCAATACCTTTGCCGAGGGACGAGACCACGCCACCAGTGACAAAGATGAGTTTAGGAGAATTAGTAGCAGCAGACATGAAAAAAGCTCCCATAATGACGCCAAATTCAAACGACTAGTATAACACAGGCCCCATAAATGACAGGAAAGTAAAGGCAAGTAAAGGCAAGTAAAGAAAAGCAACGAAAATTAACTAAAAGTCACTAAACGTAACAAAGCGTAACTAAAAGTAAAAAAGCCCCAGACCTCAGCTGAGGCTAGGGCAAAAGCAATCTCACGAGCAGCGATAGAGTGCGCAGCGCACCGGTAAGAGACAAGAGGCAACCCCAAGGCAGCCTCGCGACAGGCCCAAGGCAGCCTCGCGACAGGCCCAAGGCAGCCTCGCGGCAGTATCCATAAAGTGCCCATGGCGCTTAGGACACTACACGCGCCAAGCACGTGCTGGGCTCCCGCGGGACCGGGATCGGAAAGCGCGGCTACGCGTACGCGGGCGGGCGCTGCTACTGCGCCAAGCAGGGCCCGGGGGCGCCGCGGGGCGGTGAGCTAGACGCGCGAAGCCGAGCGCACTTGCTTAATCTCATTAAGCTTAGTCAGCACGCGGCTTAAGGCCTCACGATTGACCAGCATGAGGTCAATATCGATAACGGAGAGGTCTTTATGCCGCTCTGTATGGGAGCGCACGCCTAAGACATTAATCTTTTCATTAGCGATGACGGTAGTGACATCACGGAGGAGGCCAGGGTAATCGGAGGCCACCACCTTAATGGTCACCGTAAAGCCCTCGGCGCTGGCACTCTGACCCCATTGGGACGAGACCACGCGCTCTGGGTTTTTCTTCATCATATTCTTGAGCTGAGGGCAGCTCGCCTTATGAATGGAGATGCCACGACCTTGGGTCACAAAGCCGATAATGTCATCGCCAGGGATAGGCTGACAGCATTTAGCGATATGGGTCATCATGCTGCCAATACCATCGACAATGATGGTGCCCTTACCCTGACTATGCTGGCGCTGCCGCTCTAATAATTGCTGGTTCGTCTTCTCGGAAATTAAAGACTGGAGGTCTAGCTCTTGGGAGGCGGCATCACGCTTAAAGACGCGCTCTTCCAAGTAGGCAATAATCTGGGTAATCCTGATATCACCCGCGCCGACCCCTGCGTAGATATCATTAACGGTCTTGACGTTGAAGCGGGCAATCTTTTCCTTAAGGAAAGAGGCCACTTGGTCTTTATTAAGACCAATGCCATGGCGCGCTACCTCACGCTCAATAATCTCATCACCGGCCTGGACATTCTTGTCGTAATCGACCTTACGGAACCAATTGATGACCTTAGCGCGGGCGCGGGTAGTCTTGAGGTAGCCATTATCGGCATTAATCCAATCACGCGATGGATTAGGCTCCTTTTGCGTGATGATATCGACCTGCTCACCAGTCTTGAGCTTGTAGGTATAAGGGACAATGCGCCCATTGACCTTAGCCCCAATACAGCGGTGTCCGATCATGGTGTGCACTTGATAAGCAAAATCAAGCGGGGTTGCTCCAGTAGGCAAGTCCACAACTTCGCCCCGTGGGGTAAAGACATAGACGCGGTCTTCAAAGACCTGTTTACGGAACTCATCTAAGAGCGCACCCGACTCCACCATATCGTCGCGCCAAGCCAGTAACTTACGCAGCCAGTTGATCCGCTGTTCAACCCCACCTCCTAAGCCACCGCCCTCTTTATACTTCCAGTGCGCGGCCACGCCTAACTCGGCCATGTTGTGCATATCGCGGGTACGCATCTGGATTTCCACCGCCTTATGGCCCTCACCATACACCACGGTATGAATGGACTGATAGCCATTAGGCTTTGGGTTGGCGATATAGTCATCGAACTCTTTGTCGATATGCGACCAGTGGCTATGAATAGCACTTAAAGCGGCATAGCAATCTTCGATTTTATCGACCAAGATACGCACGGCGCGCACATCGTAGAGCTCACTAAAAGGTAGGTGCTTACGCTGCATTTTGCGCCAGATACTGTAGATATGCTTAGGACGGCCATAGACCTCAGCCCCTTTGATGCCATTGTCGATAAGCAATTGCTTTAACTCAGCAACAAAGCGCTCAATGTAGTGCTCACGCTCAACGCGTTTTTCGCCCAGGTCATGGGCAATTTCCTTGTAGTAATCGTTGTGGAGGAAGCGGAAAGCTAAGTCTTCTAATTCCCACTTTAACTGACCAATACCCAAACGGTTAGCTAAAGGAGCGTAGATATTAGCAATTTCTCGGGCAATCGCGAGCTTAGTGCTGTCATCGGCGAATTTAGCGGCGCGAATCACCGCAATACGCTCAGCTAATTTAATGACCACGGCGCGGACATCATCGACCATGGAGAGGAGCATGCGACGCACCCGGTCAACCTGCACTTCCTTATTTTTATCCGAATTGAGGTTTTGCAGGAATCTAATGGCCTCCATATCTTTAACTTTGAGCAGGAGTTTCTTAATGTTCGAGCCAAAATGGCTTTCCACATCATCAAGATCGAGAGCTTGCGCTGCATAGGCTGGATAGAGGAAAGCGACTAAGAGCGAGTCTAAGTCCATGTTGAGGCTCATCAAAATGGATACAATCTCGGCTGAGAGATTGCTCATCGCTTGGATTTGCTCACGCAGGCTATTAGCCATTAACGAAGCCACGCCCGTACCATTAGCCCCACTAGCCGATGCCCCACTAGCAGTAGCATCAGCCGCATTAGCAGCGAGAGCTTGGCCTGAGGCCTTAACCGCGGCAGCTGAAGCATCAAAGACTTCGCCCGCCCCTGCACTCATGCCCCCATTAGCGCTAATACCACCATTAAAGCTAATCTTGGCTTCCGTGCTGGAGCCATTCTTGCCTTCAGCATTAGCGCCATTTTTGGAATTACCATTTTTAGCTGCTTTTTGCGCCTGTTTTTCCAAACAGGCCACCACATAGAGATGGCACTGATGCAACTGTTCTTTTTGCTCAGGAGGCAATTGCAGCTTGTTTGACCACGCGGCAAAATCAAATGACGCCTCATGTGTATCTCGTAAAGCAACCATGGGTTCCTATCCTCTGAAAGCACCAGAGCCACACAATAACACCCTAAAAGCCTAAGCGTAAGCTTGCCCTTAGCGAGCTCTTTGCCTTAGCAAGCGCGCCTCTTGCTCTGAGCAAGCTCGTTTCTTGCCTTAAGCAAGCACTCTTTTTGCCCTGCACTAGCTCTATTCTTACCCTTTGCAAGCTCTTTGCCCGAGCAAGCGCTCTCTTCTTGCTCTACAAAGCTACAAGCAAGGCTTGCGCCTAAAAGGCCACAGCTAGCCTCAAAGTAATCGCGTAAGCAAGACTACCTGTAAATAAGACGCCGCGGAAGTAAGCCGCCGCAGAGCAAGGCTTGCCTGGAAGCACCAAAAGCCAACAGAGCATGCCCGACAAAGAAAAGCAGCCCCACGCTCACCAAAGGCCAGCAAGCGCATGCCCGACAAAGGAAAACAGATCCATGCCCACCAGGGGCAACCAGCCAAGTCCAATCCCTCAGAGCTCCGCTATTACGAACCAAGCTTACGCGAGCTTATGTATGCGCTTTGCACTTAGCTCTACTACTGTAGCGCGTACTACTGCCACTCATACTAGTGCCACTAGGCCTACTACTGTGGCTCATACTAGTGCCACTAATAGCCATGCCCTTAAGCCTAATACTTAGCTAGTACTACTGTCATGCAGACTGCGACTCCTGCTCTTACACCTAAGGCTCGATACTACTACTGCTACTAGGACTACAACTAGAGCTCATAAGCCTAAGCGCGACTCAGTCTCAAGCTGCCCTAAAAAGCATAGCCATCGGCAAGCGCTGCCAGCGTGCTGAGTACGGGATCTATACGTATTAGGCGCGGCGGCATAGTGCCTCTCGCCCTGAGGGTGATGCTGGTGATATCCTACTTATCCCACTCTAGCGCAACAAACCTGGTACTGCCTTAGTTACTTAAGCTAAAGAGCTAATGCTCATCTTGGCTAATGTTCACCTTAGCTAATTTCTCTATTAGCTCATTACTTCATGAGCTCATTACCCTAAAAAGGCAATGATGCTCCTGGCATCTTAATAGAAGAAGCCAGGGCGCTCCCTCAAGTCATGGGCGCTGGTGGTTAGGAGAGTGCAATATGTCCGGCGCTCTCGTCTATGTAGTTTACTAAGCCGAACTTAGTAAGCTTAGTTAGCTTAGTTAGCTTCGTTTCCTCAGCTTTGCTTAGTTAGCTGGCTGAAGTAGCTGAGCTTAAGTATCAGTGCTTAGGTAGCCAAGCTTAAGTAGCTGAGCTTAGGCACTTAGGTAACTGAGCTTAGGTAACAGTGCTTAGCAAGTTTAATCTTGCTTAACTAGCTTAGGCGCGGGTGAATACTAGTACCATTTCGACATGGGCGGTGCGCGGGAACATGTCGACTACTCCCCATGAGGTTATTTTATAGTGAGATGCTAACAATTGCGAACAGTCACGCGATGCCGCTAAAGGATTGCACGAGATCATAATGATCTTGTTTGGTTGCAATTTATCCATGTAGGTCACGGCTCGTTTAGCCCCCATGCGGCCTGGGTCCATTACGACCACATCGTAATGCTCTTTAGCCCACATTTGGCTCTCAAAAGGCTCCTCTAGATTAGCCATATAGAAGCGGGCTTGCTCCGGAGATAAACCATTATCTTGGGCATTTTCTTGGGCACGCTGCACCATATCGGACACGATATCAATACCTACTACCGAGGCGCCGGCCTTAGCAATAGGTAAAGCAAAGTTACCTAAACCCGAAAAGAGGTCGAGCACCTTTTGCTCCGGATGTGGAGCAACCTCTGATAGCACTTGTGCTAACAGGGCCTGGTTCATGGCACTATTTACCTGAACAAAGGACGATGGGGAACAATAGACAGTGCAATCATGGCTATGCACAAATAAAGCGGAGCTAGCGGCACTCTTGCCTGCACCTGCGGCGCTCTTGCCAGCATCTGCAGCATTCTTTGTGGAACCAGCGGCGCTATCTTCAGTGCTAGCGGCACTATCTTCAGAACCAGCATCAGGCGATGCCGCAGGAGCTGAGGAAACAGCAGGAGCCGCGACAGCGCTTAGTGGGTTTTCTGGGGTGGCGATAATACGCTCCCGCACTACTTCCGTATCATCAAGCTGCTTAAATGGCTCTAGTACCGAGATCACCACCTGATGCTGTTGCGCAAAATCTTGTAGTTTAAGCTCATCTACTTGCTCTAAATGGCAGGTAAGGCGGAATAAGACACCTACTAAGCCATCAGTATCTAAGAGCTCAACATGACCAATGCTCTTTTTGCAGCTCAGGGTATTAACCAGGCTGGTTAATGGAGCTAAAAGGGCATTATTACGCTCTGTCAGTACTTCACAGTGAGTAAGCGGCACTAACTCATTAGATTGCGCCGCCCGGAAACCTAAGTAGAGCTTGCCATGGTCAGCGCGTAAGGCTAAGCGACACGCCCGGCGATAACCGGTGCTCTCCCCATGTAAGACAAAGTTAGGCTGTTGCATCAGAGCTGAGGCAGCCGCCGTAGCTTTAGCAATTTCCTGTTGCCGGGCTTTTTGTTTAGCCTGAGCCTGCTTGTGCGCTAGAGCCTGCTTAATGGTGCTCTTACTATTAAAGCGGGAGGAGGCTACTGCTTTGCTGCTAGTAGGAGTTAAGGCGGCCTTAGTACCTTGAACAATCACCTTAGTAAAGAGCTGCGCAATACCTTTAATCTTGGCATCCAGAGCCATTGCCTCCGGCAGATGGTCTAAAGGACAGCCACCGCATTGCTCATGGAGGGGACAAGTAGGGGTGAGACGCTGGGGACTTACGGTTAAGAGTTTAGTGACCTTAGCTGGCGCAAACTTATCTTTAGGAACCACGGCACTAGCTTTAGATGCTAATGCGCTAGCTTTAGCACTAGCACCTGCAGCACTAGCTGCATTAGATAAGGTACCGGTATTAGCGGCGGCATTGGCAGAAGCAGGGACAATGCGGGCTTTTTCGCCAAGCATTAAATTGGGCACAAAATAGACCATACCCTCATGCTTACAGATACCACGACCCTGGATATCTAAGGCGGAGCATGTCACTTCGATTGCTTTACTAAGATTACTTTTCTTCTCAGCCTGATAAAAACTAACCACTGTCCGCTTCCTCAACCTCACCTAGTCACACAGAACCTAACACACAGAACCTAACAGAGAAATTCCCACGCGCTTGGCGCGGCCGTACGCTTTAAGCTCCAGTAAGCTTAAATTTATCGCCAGGCTCAATCTAACACGCTCTATACTGTAATGCACTACCATGCGCTACATGTATGAGGCACAGCCATCACAGCAAACGCCAGCCCTGCGCTGCACTGCATATATGATGCATAGCCATGCCCGGCACTGCATATATGATGTATAACCATGCCCTGCATGCCATGTACAAACACCAACCAGCACCGTAAGCGCCAGAACCAGGGCTAACGAAAGACACCACAACAGGCTCAAGC
>Cebus_capucinus_imitator_PRJNA485217_SSR093__coassemble_613_pt1 | contig 12822 bp, 9 predicted proteins | sample Cebus_capucinus_imitator_PRJNA485217_SSR093__metabat2_low_PE_002 | metagenome-assembled genome bin Cebus_capucinus_imitator_PRJNA485217_SSR093 | reverse complement strand
TAAAGATTGTGATTTTGGTAGTACATAATGCACATTTATTTATGACACGTTCCTACCTAGCTAAGCGAGTTGGCTACACGTCCTAAGCTTGCTTAGCTCCGGATACAGGCATCCCCCGGTACTTATACTCTGGCGCAGCTGTGCTCCCTGGCCTGATGCTCTGCTACTAACTACCTTGGCACGACTTCTCTCAGGTTTTGCTTCTTTCCTAAGCTAGCCCTAGAGAAATAGCTAGACCAGGTCTTATAAAGCTAGGTAGACTACGCAACGCCTTGGCTATTAAGCTTCAGAATTTATTTTGCTTTTTAAAGATGTAAAGGTAGCTAAGGCCACTACTGAGCTTATCTCATAGCTTAATAATGCCACCGCCACAAACTCGTGCCAATGGGTTACAAAGCTGTTACGACAAAGCTTTTACTACGTAATTAGCGGGCATGGTGGGAAAAGCAATGAAGCTACAACAAAGAGTAGCTAAGAAAAAAGAGAGGACGAGATAAATGCAGGTAGGAGCAATAAAGTAAGGGCGGGGCTTAATCATTTGCTTTAGCCCCAGCTTTACCTATTAAGGCTCAGGCCGCACATGAGTGCTTCTGAGAGTGCACCTGATAGTGCCTAACAGCACATGAATGCTTCTGATAGTGCCTAACAGCACATGAATGCTTCTGATAGTGCCTAACAGCACATGAATGCTTCTGATAGTGCCTAACAGCACATGAGCGTACACATGATAGTACCTGAGAGCGCAGGAGAGTGTGCTAGACACTGGAGAAAGCGCCTGCGCGCTGGGGCATGCGCTAAAGAACATGAGAGCACCAGCCTGAGCTTCATTTGCTCAGTTTGCTGGATTGGTTTGCTGGCTTAGTTTGCTAAATAAGTTTGCTAGCTTGCTTGGCTAGCTTGGTTTAATGCGCTTAATTAGCTTAATTGATCCAGCTCCGGCAGCCAATTAATGGCAGGGAAATTCAACTTTTCTAAAGAAAAGTCTTTTAAAGGCATAGTAGTAACAAAGTACACCGAAGCTAAAATTACACTCTCTCCTTGATGGGCCGCGCTAGTATCAGTAGCACGTAAATTAAGCTCCAGCACCACATGCTCTAAACTAGATTTACCTTCAGCTCCATCTACCGCTGTACCTACTTCGTCGCCCGCAAGATTATCTTGCTCTACTAATTCCGCATCAATCTCCGGTAAGACATTTTCTTCCCACCACACACTAGTTGGCGTATTAAGCTCAAAGCTCAAATCAAAACGGGGCGAGTTCATCTTAGTTACGACCTGCTGGCGCACCGAAGCCTTCATACTCTCATCTTGCGAAGAAAGACACTCACCAATGAGGTCAAGCGTGACATCAGTGAGGATATCAAAATCCTCATCGCTAATGGCATCTAAGTCAACGGTATTAGCATCAACCAACATAACAAATCCTCGAACTAATCCTGAACAAGCGCTGATGGTCACTAAGCGATCGCTAAGAGATAAATCTAGGAGAGACGCGCTTGTGCTCTAAGTGAGCATAGTTGCTTTGTGCCTGGTCTACCACGCAAAAAGCCTCCTTTGTGCTTGGTCTACCACACAACAAAGCCAGCTTTATGCTTGGCCTAAAACACAAAGGGCCACCTTAGTGCTCACAACAGCACTTTAGTGGCCCTCAGGGTGGAAAATCAGTGCGCCTATAATGGGCGCGCGGTCATAGCGCCGCATTGTTGCTACACCGCATTATTGCTGCGCTGCATTGTTGCTGCGCGGCTATGGGCTACAGCGCGGCTATGCGAATAGCGCTGCCATGGCACTGCCATGGCAACAGCGCGGCTAAGGCAACATGGCTGCCCCGCTGTAACACTGCTACTTAGAAGCAGCAATGCTCATGGCTCTGCCATCATCGGCTCAGCCATCATTGGCGCTGCAACCAGGTCTCTCACATGCCAACTATTATAGGCATGCACTTATGCCTCTTAGTGAATGTCGAGGTCTGATGGAGGCCAGTGCTCTAAACGCATACCTAAGGAGAGACCACGCTCCGCTAACACGTCCTTAATCTCGGTTAAGGACTTCTTACCTAAGTTTGGCGTCTTTAAGAGCTCAACTTCAGTACGTTGCACCAGGTCACCGATAAACTTAATGCCCTCAGCCTTGAGGCAGTTAGCCGAACGCACAGTTAACTCTAAGTCTTCGACCGGGCAGATTAACTTAGGATCGATAAGTGGGCGGAAAGTAGTATCTTCAGCAGGCTCAACCGAGTTGCGGATATCCACAAAGGAGTTTAATTGCTCAGCAAAGATAGTAGCACTTAAAGCAATGGCCGCCTCTGGGGTAATGGTGCCATTAGTCTCAATGGTGAGGTCTAAGGATTCCATACCGGTTGGTAATGGGCGTGGGCTTACGGCTACGTTAAGAACAGGGCAATACGAAGCATCAATCATTAAGCGACCGATAAAGCGATTGTCACCATTCTCATCATAAGGTTGGGTGTGAGTTTGCTCATAACCACGACCACGAGAAACATGTAAGGACATGTTTAACTCAATATCTGGGTCAGTGATATGGCAGATCACGAGATCAGGGTTTTTGATTTCAACATTAGCAGGGCACTCAATGTCACCTGCGGTCACAGGGCCAATGCCGACCTTTTGGATACGTAAGACAGGGTCAGTGGTATTCATACCCTCACACTGAACCGCTACCTCTTTTAAATTTAAGAGGATTAAGAGAACGTCTTCTTGTACCCCCTCAATCGCACTGTACTCGTGGACAGCCCCAGAGATTTCCACCTCAGTAATGGCATATCCCGGAATGGAGGAGAGCATGATACGGCGTAACGCGGTACCCATGATCTGGGCGTAATGAGGCTCAAAAGGTTCGAGAGTTACACGCGAGACATTGCGTGCAAGCTCCACGACTTCCTTGATGCTAGGCCTGAGAAAATCGATTTGCTCCAAGATTCCACCCTCAAAAAGTGTTGCTAGGTATTAGGTGCATCCTTAAGTATGTTGGTATGCTCACTCTTATCCTTAGCTAGTTAGCTAGAGTGCTATGAGCTAGCTTAATACCAGCTATGTAGCCTGTATGCTACTAGCTCTCCCTCACTTTACTCACTTAACCACTTGGCTTGCCCCACAGGACAGGTGGTTGTACCTAAGTTACACCTAGTAGTGGCTTCTTAATACATAGACTCTAGCTCAGATTAGCTTTCTTACCTTATGCCTAGTGAGTTTTACCTCAATGGCGTGGCCTATGTTGTTAAGTTACCAGATTGCTTACTAGGTTAGGGGAGACGCTCACCTTAGCTTTATTAAGCACAAACTCAGAGTTACCTCATGCCGGGCTTAGTCCTAAAGCTTAGGTAGCAGGAGAAAGGATACCAATGAGATCTCTATACGATAAATAGTAGTACGCTAAGAGCATATTACGCTATCAGAGCGCCACTCTCTCTGAGATGAACTCTATCAGAGTTTGGCTCTTAGTTAGAGTTTGATTCTTAGTCAGAGTTTGGCTCTTGATAAGAGTTTGCCTCTTTACGTAACCTTATCTCGATTGGGATTGCTTAAGGGGCTTACTGCCACTGAGACGCTCAATTCCTCATCCCCTCTCAAGTTAAGCTTTGCGAGCTTATAAAGCTTAGTAAGCTTAGAGAAGAAAAAGCGCTGAGCGTCTCAATGAAAGAAGCAGCATAACCAATGCTAGCTATATTTATGGCTAATGCACGTAAAGTAAGATAGGTTCAAATCGCGTAGATCTGACTCTTGCGGGAATGAACAAGCATTTGCTTGCTCTTGCGGGCATTTACTGGCATGTGCGAGCATTTGCTAGCACTTATGAGCGCTTTAACAAGAGGAGCCTTAGCGAGAGGCGCTTTAGGCGCGACGGGGGCACATATCTTTCTACTTTAGCCACATTATAGCTAAAGCCCGAGCACCTGTTTTAGTACCTTTTCCTAAAGTTAAGCCCTTAAGATAACCCCTTATCTTAGCTCCATGCGGCATGGTGCTTGGCACGGTGCGTGGCAGTATGCATTAGCAAGGTGCTTGGCGTGGTGCTTGGCACGGTGCGTGGCGCTGTGCAGAGCACTGCTTGGTGCGGTGCTACTGAATAAAGAGGTTGTTTACTTAAGGTTTATCGCTTAAAGCTTCTGGAAAAGTCAAACTTACAGAGCACTTGGGCTTTATGGAAATGCCACCTATTGCTTATTCAGCTTCGTTGGCGATGTTGGTACGGTCAACCAGCATGATGTAGGCCATAGGAGCCTGATCACCCTGACGGAAACCGCACTTTAAGATACGGGTGTAACCGCCGTTACGCTCAGCAGCAGCTGGAGCGATACGATCAAATAAACGGGCCACCATATCCTTGTTGCGCAGACGAGCAAAAGCTAAACGACGATTTGCTACAGAATCAGTCTTAGCAATGGTGATGAGAGGCTCGATGAAACGACGTAACTCTTTAGCCTTTGGAACAGTAGTCTTGATAATCTCGTGCTCAATCAGAGAGCTAGCAAGATTACGGTAAAGAGCTGCACGGTGGGCAGAAGTACGACCGAGGTGGCGGCCAGCTAAACGATGACGCATGAAAAATACTTCCTGATATACAGTAATTCAGTAATTGCTTACTTAGGGCGCTTATTCTGAGGAACCCAGTTAGGGATACGCATACCTAAAGTGAGGCCGCGTGAAGCTAAGACGTCCTTAATCTCGGTAAGAGACTTCTTACCTAAGTTAGGGGTCTTTAAGAGCTCAACCTCAGTGCGCTGCACTAAATCGCCAATATAGAGAATCTCTTCTGCCTTAAGGCAATTGGCCGAACGCACAGTTAACTCTAAGTCTTCCACTGTCTGGAGCAGAACTGGATCTGGCAGTGGTGGAGTGGCTGGAGTGCTCGAACGCTCAGGAATGTCTTCCTTGTTCACAAGGTTAGTCATGTGATTACAGAGGAGGTCTGCCGACTTCATTAAAGCCTCATCAGGATTAATGGTGCCGTTAGTCTCAATCTCAATCACTAAACGATCTAAGTCGGTACGTTGCTCAACACGAGCCGACTCCACCTCGTAAACATAACGATTGATTGGGCAGAAAGCAGCGTCAATTAAGATCTCTTTCTCTTCCTTTGCAGGTAAGTGCTTAGGAGAATTGGCCACTACGTAGCCTTGACCATAAACAACGCGGAGATTCATCGACAAGGATGCCATGTCCCCTTTTAAATGGCAGATCAGGGCGTCAGGGTTGACAATCGACAGTCCCTCAGGACAGACGATATCACTTGCATGCACTGCACCTTCACCTTGCTTATTCAGGCTGCACCAGACAGGACCATTCAACTGACTCGAGGAAGTAATGGCGACGGTCTTTAAGTTCATCACCACTTCAACTAAGGACTCAACCAGATCTTCTTTGACGCTGGTTAAATCCTCCACCCCGTCAATCGAGAATGCATCAATGGCATAACCTGGCAAAGTATTGAGTAAGATACCACTCAAAGCGACGCCAATGGTGTTACCAAAACCACGCTCAAGTGGTTCTAAGGTGATGCGGACGCGATTTGGACCTAATTCGGTAAAACCAACAGGCTTAGGCTGGAGCAATTCACAAACTGACACTAGAGATACCCCATAAGTTAAAAGGAGTGTGATAGGTAGTGAAGATAAGGTTAGTCTCACGCTATGAAATAGCGCTGAACTAGCCAAGCTCATCTTCAAGCCAAGATAGCTTAGTTAAGTACTTAGTATGCTTAACTATGCTCTTAACATAGCTCTTAGCTTAGATATGTCGCCCCATCCTTAAATTAAGCCTGGCTAGTATGCGGCCTTAACCTCATATGCTCATTGCTTTTTACTTTAAGGAGGGGTTAGCTTAGTATCTTCAGGCGTCCTTAATTGTCCTGACGCCATGTTTATGTTCTCAAGCTTATTAGCTTTTAGCCTAGCTAGCTTGGAGGCTAGTTAGATCTAAGCTTGTTAGCTCTACGCTAGTTAGCTTATAAGTTTATTAGCTTGTAGGCTAATTACCTTAGATAAACTTGGTACTTTTAAGCCTAAACTAGGCTTAGTCAGGATCTTGATGGCTTTAAAAGGCAAGCTTGGTCTAACTTCAAGCCCTGAACTTGCTAAGACAAAATAGCACTTAGAAAGATAGAGCTAAGAAATCCTGCTCACAAGAGAGCTTATTAAAGCATATCTGTAGCTTGTCAAAGCAGGGCTTATTAAAGCATATCTGTAGCTTGTCAAAGCAGGGCTTATTAAAGCATATTCTTCGCTTGTTAAAGCAGAGCTTGTTAAAGCACATCCCCAGGCGCCACCGATACCTATCTTGGGCGGCAGATTGCCTAGCGATTACTTAGAATAGAACTCGACGATGAGCTGTTCCTTGATGTCTGATGGCAGCTCGGAACGCTCAGGGTTGCTCTTGAAAGTACCTTTCATGGCGCTGTGGTCGACGTCAATCCAAGTTGGCTTCAGGCCACGTTGACCAGCTAAATCAATAGCGGTCTTGATACGCATTTGCTTCTTAGCCTTCTCGCGCACAGCCACTTCGTCAGATGGCTGAACTTGATAAGATGGAATGTTGATGACACGGCCATTAACAGTGATAGCCTTGTGGCTCACTAATTGGCGGGACTCCATACGAGTGGAGCCAAAACCCATGCGGTACACCACATTGTCAAGACGAGCCTCCAGAAGTTGGAGGAGGTTCTCACCAGTGTTACCTGGCATGTTAGAAGCCTTCTTGTAGTAGTTGTGGAACTGACGCTCCAGCACGCCGTAGATACGACGCACCTTCTGCTTCTCACGTAACTGAGTACCGTAGTCAGATAAGCGTGCCTTGTTAGCACCGTGCTGGCCTGGAGCAGTGTCTAACTTGCACTTGGTGTCGATAGAACGGACACCGGACTTTAAGAATAAGTCCACGCCCTCGCGACGGCTTAATTTAAGAGCTGGCCCTGTATACTTCGCCATTTATCTTTCTCCAATATAAAAACAGATACCAGATTAGACGCGACGCTTCTTTGGCGGGCGGCAACCGTTGTGAGGAATCGGGGTAACATCAGTGATGTTAGTAATCTTGTAACCGATTGCATTTAAGGCACGAATCGAGGACTCGCGACCTGGACCTGGACCCTTGACTAAAACTTCAAGGTTCTTGACACCGTACTCCTTGGCGGCCTCACCAGCGCGCTCGGCAGCAACCTGAGCAGCGTATGGAGTGGACTTACGCGAGCCACGGAAACCGGAACCACCAGCGGTAGCCCAAGAAAGGGTGTTACCTTGACGGTCGGAGATGGTGACAATGGTATTGTTGAAAGATGCATGGATGTGAGCAACACCGTCGCCGATTTGCTTCTTACCACGCTTGCCCGTACGAGCACGAGGAGCAGAGCTCTTAGCTGCAGGAGCTGGAGCAGATGCAGGGGTTGCTGGGGTCGCAGCTTGTTGGATTTCTTCAGCCATCTATGTGCCTCCTTTACTTCTTAATGCTCTTACGTGGGCCCTTGCGGGTACGTGCATTAGTCTTGGTACGTTGACCATGAACTGGTAAGCCACGACGGTGACGTAAACCACGGTAAGAACCAAGATCCATGAGGCGCTTGATGTTCATCGAAATTTCACGACGTAAATCACCCTCGACCGTGTACTTTGCAACTTCAGCACGGATCTTATCTAAGGTAGCCTCGTCCAACTCCTTGAACTTGGTTAACTCAGCTACACCGACAGCCTGACAAATGTCTTTGGCGCGGGTAGGGCCGATGCCGTAGATGGATTGCAGAGCAATCACGGCGATCTTGTGATCAGGCACATTGATGCCAGCGATACGGGCCACTATTGATCTCCTAAGAAAGGTCAGTTGAAAAGAGCTATCGCAAAGCCCGTTAGGATACGCGACAGCCGTTTATAGTGCACTTAGGCAAAAATTCGGCAGCCTCTGTCAGCCTCAGCAGGCACAGAAAACTTAGTGATGATGAGGTGGAAATAAACCTTAGAGCCAAGAATAGCGTAAGTGTAACCAAACGCCGCCCTAAGTAAGCATAGGCACAGGGAAAACCTGCTCCCATCTTATAATCTCATTAGAGGGAGGCTGTGATCTGCATAATTTTATGTGATAAAAAGCAAAAAATCAACAAAAAGTTAGCAGGTGCACGAATCGCCCATTATAGCCAGAAGAGGGGGATAAAGCTAGTCAAGCACCAGGGTAAAGCTCAGGCACTATCTTAGCAGCGACCGCGCTTCAAACACAGCACGGTGCTCCCCTGCTAGGCAGGGGGCGTCATCCCGCCCCGTGCCCAGCGCTGGGCACGGAGCACGCGCTGCAGACGCAGCGCTGAGGGGAGCGGAGCGCGAGTTAGCGCCAGCTAGTGCGAGTTAGTGCGAGTTAGTGCGAGTTAGTGCGAGAGCGTGCGCGAGTTAGCGCGCTAAGCTAGCGCAGGATTTCGGGTGGGACAATACCTAATTCGTGCAAGAGCCGCAGGAGCGGTTCTACGCCCAAAATCACACAAGTGATCAAAGCCACTACGACCATAATAAAGCCTAGCGAAATGATGGCAAAGCGGATCGAGCCCTGGGCTCTGACCATTTCATGGGTACTTAACTGCTGCATGATATGGGTTAGAGGCTCTAATTGCTCTTTAATGTGCTGATAATCCCGATTTAAATCGAGACGATGGGATATTTCGTTATAGAGCTCTTGCGCTATACGATTTTTATAGCTAATGCTCGACACTAAGTAGCTCTGGGTTAAGAAATACTCAATGCCATAGTAGATAAAACTAAGCTCTTTGAGATTACGCCGCGAACGCCGTAATAAGCGCTCCGAACGCCGCAATTTCGCACTTAAAGCTGCACCTAATATGTTGTTAATGTGACTTAAGCTATGCTTACAAGCTAGAGCGCGTCCCACTAAGAGCATGAGCGGCACTAAGGTCGGCGCCGAAGTGAGATTAGGCACAATACCCGCAAAGGAAGCGTGCTTAATAAACTCCATACCGCGACCATCACTTAAGCTACAAAAAGCCTGTGGCTTTAAGAATAAGGAGCCCCGTTGCGCGGCACTACCCCGCATAAATTGGGAGCAAGCATTTAAAAAGAGCTCGGTACGAGAGCGCGGCGGACAATTTAGTTCCGGACTCTCTAAATAAAAGATCTCATAATCAGGAGTCACCGTAATTTGTCTTAAGCTCGTATTCTTGTTCCGCCGCTTCTTGCTCATGGTCGAACTCATCGTGATTTCATGAGGATTACGGACAAACAAGCCATTTTCTAAAGCCAACCCTTCCACAAAGACAAAGACACTGCAAGGAAAAGGGGTGTTAGTAAAGAGCTTTAAGTAGTAGGTCTGGACAAAATCAGGATGATAGCGCTGATATTGTCCATTCTTACGACAGAGGTCATAAAAGACATTGCCATTAAAGACCTCTTCCGCAAAGAGATCACAATCTGCTACGGCTAAATCGATTTGGTCGTAAGCACTAAAATCATAAGAGGTAGAGGTAACCTTAAAAGCAATGCGCCAGAACTTCACATTAGGCAGTGGCCCATTATTAGGGCTACTCACTTTTCTACTACCATTACGCTGAGCTGTCAGCTCATGGCTACCTGAGGATACATTAACCATAGAACCACCATGGAGCGCTCGTTGCGCTGGTAAAGAGTTTTCTTGAGCAAAAGCCACGTTTATACGCGCCGCGGCCTCAGGGGGCGCTGCTTCATAAGTAGCTTCATGAGCTGCTTCATGAGCTGAGTCATAAGCTGGGTCATACACTGACGAATAAACTGTCTTAGTGCTAGATCGTTTAGTTTCCGCTTGGCTTACCTGTTGCGCTTCTTGTTGCGCTGCTAAGTAGGCTTGGCGCTTACGTAAATCTTCTTGATCAATTTGATAAACATAAGGACCATTTTTATCACGCGCGGCTCCTTGCAACTTCTGTCTCGGCCTATCACCTGGCGCCTTAAGCGGAGATGGCGCTACCGCCCGTAATTCTTCTGCCTCTGAATCTATGTTCGGAGCGGTATGCGGCGCGCTAACGGACGCGCTCTCCACTTCGCTCGATGCAGCGGCTCTGCTTGTGGCAGTGGCAGCTGTCGCATTTGCGCCAGAGGTAGCTGTCGCTGTTGCGGCAGCTGCAGCTTCTTTACTTGGTGCTTGTGGCTCCGGCAAAGACGCTGCTGCGTGCAGGGACACAGACGATGCTGCATGCTGGGTCAAAGGTACACTACCAGACTCTAAAGACAATTCGCTCGCGAGCGCCATGGCCTCCGCGTTCAAAGACGAGCCATCAATTAAGGGCTCTTGCCCAGAATCTCCCTCTAAATTCTCGGCAAAAGATATGTCCTCTAGATTACTTAGCGGCTCTGGTTCGTGGGGACTAGTAAGCGGGTCATCGCTAGTAAGAGGTACCGCATTTTTTAAAGCACTGCCCTGCTCTCCCTGGGATTCTTTAAGGTTAAGGGATGAGGCTTGGTTTAGAGGGGCAGCTAGATTTAGAGGTGATGCTAAATTTAGAGGGGCAGCTAGGTCTAATGATGCCGCTAGACTAAGCGACGCTGCCGCAGTAGCCGGCGTAACTGTGTCGGCCCGAGATAACTCACTATCTCCCGCTTGCTCCGCTGCGCTCACAGCTTCGCTCCTTACTCCATTTTCCTCTTCGGGCTTGCCGGCCCCTTCATCCTCGTTACCCGCAGCTTTAGGTAAAGCCTCGAGCGCCGCGTTCTCCGTGTTTTCACTCTCTGTATTTAAAGGCTGACCAGCAAGCAAAGCATCATGCATCACCATTTCACTAAGCGACACTTCCGGTGAGCTAGGCGCGGCTAAGGAATAATTAGTTAAATGCTTCGGAGTAAACTGACTTAAATCATGCGCTAAGACTTCCCCGGCTAAGTCATTAGTCGCGGCATCATGAGCATTTCTCATGGTATAAGCACTGACTTCCTGAAAGCTGCTGCCCCTAGGATGAGCCGCTTCACTTGGCTTAGGGCTAGCATCAAAGTTAGAGGCAGACTGTGCCTTAAGTTCAGCACTTGCAGGTAGGCGCGCTACGGCTGCCTGCGAGGAGCGCGAGGCAGGGTTAATTTGAGAGCTAGAGTTAGTATTTGGCTGAAAGAGTGTGTGACTATTTGGCTGAGAGCGCGAGGTAGTGTGGCGCTGAGAGCGGGGGGCACCCTTAGTAGATAAGCTAGAGCCATTAGAAGTAGCCGGAGAGATAGCTGTAGAAGTAGCTTTAGTGGTAGCCGTAGCGGTAGCCTGAGCCGTAGCGGTAGCCTGAGCGCGACTAGCGCTGGACTTTTCTGGTAAGGGAGAATTAGCCTTACTCTCAGAGGCTGAGCCTGCAGCTGGGGCTGCAGCTGTATCCGTAGCCTTAACCGCTTGTGCCATGACCCTACTCTCTCCTTAGTTGCTCTGCCCAAAACCAACTACACTTACTAAACTATACCTAGCGCTACCTAAGCTAGACTCACTGCGACCAAGCACTTTGCCCTAATCTTAAACCAGCTCTAGTCCAGAAGCCGGCCTACCTTATCTCTTAATACTATCTGTTACCCACTCGCTGTTAAACAGCGCTGTTACACACTAGCTGTTACACGCCAGCTTTGGCCAGCTCACGTCACTGTCACACGCCAGTTTTGGCCGGTTCACGTCACTGTCACACGCTAGCTTTTGCCTGATCACTTAGCTAAATACTCGCCTAGCTAAACGCTTACCTAGCTAAACTCTCACTTTAAGACAAGGACTAAGATTAGGACTAGGATTAGGACTAGTTTTCGAGATAAAACTCTCTTTCTGGCTCTATTTATGACTATCGTGAGAACTATCGTGAGGACTATCTTGAGGACTAAGACTTACCTGATAAAAAACATAGCCTTCTTAAAGATAGCTATAGTTAGTCTGATGCGGACTTATAGTTCACCTTATAAGCACTAGGGCCCACCTTATGAAGATAAGGTTAGCCTGATCATTACTTAGAGCTCTCCTTATAAGAGATGCGCCCCAGCTCCGGGCTAGAGTTTACCTCTATGCTTATCTCTACGATTGGCCCCGCTTCTGGACTAGCAATAGCCTCTGCATAGCCATGCCCTCGCCGCAAAGCAGCAACGTAACTTAATCACCCCGCCACCTGCTATCCAGCAGCAAATCATTAGTGATATTGAGATCAGAGGAGCTCATTACCAAAAGAGCCCTGATTAATGCTAAATGGTTATAACTTGCAACTAGTAAGCCATACCAATAAAAGAATCGCGGGCTCGCTCTCTCACTACCCACACCATGACCGCCACTTTTTAGCATGATAGCCCTTGTTTTTGTAGCGCCGCCATGGTGCTAGCTGTGTGTCTCGCTTCCTAACTGTATTAGCCATCGCAAGCTCACGCGGCGTCCAGGGGTTAACTAGGGCTCATGCCTAGAAGCTTGCTTACTTGGAGCGCGGAGCTGCGGGCACCGTAAACACATGCATTCTCGGACGAGGGGCTACTTTGCTTCCTTGCGCAGACGCTGGCTTGTTGTTAGCAGCAGGCTCATTAAGCTCGGGGGCGATAAGGTCAGCAGGTCCTGGCGCCACCTCAGGCAAAATAGGATTATCCATAAGAGCGCTCGCACTCATACTTGCACTCATGTTCGCACTACTTAGCGCCCCCCTTGCCGCAACGCTGCTGTTGGCTACGGCAGTAGCGTTAGTTACGGCGGCACCGTTGGTTGCAATAGTGCCGTTGGCTACGGCAGTAGCGTTAGTTACGGCGACACCGTTGGTTGCAATAGTGCCGTTGGTTACGGCAGTAGCGTTGGTTATGACAGCATCGTTGGTTGCAATAGTGCCGTTGGTTACGGCAGTAGCGTTGGTTATGACAGCATC
>Cebus_capucinus_imitator_PRJNA485217_SSR093__coassemble_612_pt1 | contig 12827 bp, 5 predicted proteins | sample Cebus_capucinus_imitator_PRJNA485217_SSR093__metabat2_low_PE_002 | metagenome-assembled genome bin Cebus_capucinus_imitator_PRJNA485217_SSR093 | reverse complement strand
GGGGGCCCTAACGAATGGTGGGCCAAATTTTTTCAATATTCTCTTGACCCCGTCACTCTTGTCCCTGCGATGAGGTCTTTTGCCCCAGTTGATGGGGTGACTAGTGTCGCTCTTCTAGTTATTCCCCGTTTTGCTCGTGGCGGTACCTGATGTTATTTGCTCTATGTCGCAACTCTCAGGGGCTTTGTACATTGCGTACTATCTCAGCACGTTGAGTGCTCCATCTTGCATGCTACTTTCCTCTCTTGCTTCTCCTGCCTGTAGTGCGACGGGCATGATGCTATCTTTGTTGCCCCCATCTGCTTTATCACCAAAGCTCTTCAAGCTCAGCTAAGCTAGTGCTACAAGCCAAGCTCGCAAGCCAAGCTAGTGCTACAAGCTAAGCGCGTAAGCCAATCTCGTTGCTACAGGTTAAGACAAGTTAGTACTACTAAGTGCTAGTAAGTAGTGCTGCTTTCCTCATAGCCACTATGTTACCTGCTAATCTTCAGGGCAAGATGAGGTTAAAGGATGGAGCTCTTTATTCCTAAACATTATATTAGCTTAAAATATCTTAGTATGCATCTTGGATCAAGGTATTTTTTACTTAGAGTTAACATAACGACGTATGCGAGGGCAAGCAAGAACTAGCCTGTACGATATATCTGTCCTTTAATGTGGCCTTGAGTTACCTTGCTTCCTGGTTCATTGATACCAAGCAAGACTACTAGTTAGTGCAGCAATTCTCTGGTTATTGCAGCGAGGTCCTAGTTAGTGCTGCAATGATCTTGTTATCGCCGCCAGGCTTGAGAGCTCTCGGTAGGGTTATAGAGTACACAGCAAAGCTCTAGAGTACACGGCAAAGCTATAGAGCACATGGCAAAGCTCTATAGTACACAGCAAGGTTCTAGCGCTGTTGGAGCTGCTAGGTCTTATAGAGCTCTGAGTATGATACTGGCACAGAGCAGCGTCACCTTTAGAGGAGAGATAACATTTAGTTAGGCAATGGGCTATTAGGCTCTTTACCTTAGAGTCGCTGCGGGCGCTAAAGTTCTATAAAAGATGAATCATAGTGCAGCTTGTTGAGGATATGTTTATAGGTACATATAACGGTAATAGCGGGCGCTAGCTATTAGCAGCGGTTATGCTGGGACAGAGAAATGTTGGTACAGCTGGTATGAAGCGAGTAAGAGTAGGAGAGTGTCTGCCGATAGTTGAGATGGCTTTGGTACCGTCATTGGCATGAGTTTGTGATGGGGGACTTTATATAGCCATGAGATAAGCTAAGTGGTGGTCTGAGCTACCTTTACATCTTTAATAAGTGAACCAAATTCTTACACAATAATAGCTAAGCCTTTCTTAGTATGACTAGTTTTATAAGACATTGTCCAGCTCTTTTTCTAGGGCTAGCAAAGTAAAGTACCAAAACCTCAGAGAAGTCGTGCCAATGTAGGTGAGGGGAGTGAACTGCTGGTAGAGAGTTGTGGGCTGAATGCTGGCGGCAGAGGGCTGTTGTTAGGCTGAGTGCTGTTGTTAGTCTGAGTGCTGTTGTTAGGCTGAGTGCTGTTGTTAGTCTGGGGTAGCCTGAGGCAGGCAAGTTTAGAAAAGAAATGTGATCTGATGACCTTTTTGCAATCTTTTTTCAACGGATTTCACAAAAATAAAACCTAAATCTGTCACCTTAGCTCTTTCCTAAGCATAATTACCAGCATAGCCAGGGTTGAATATAGCCCGAGCCAAATCCCGTATCTATCAAGTTATACGCTAACTGGACTACTAGTAATCCTAGAATTACTAATAGTGAGTGCTAGCGAGGTAGTGCCTGCGCTAACTAGTTAGAGCTGGTGCCTCCTAGTTAGAGCTGGTGCCTCCTATGCGGTATGTTTAGTTGTGCGCGTGTACCCTAAATTATCGGTAAAGCTGATAGAGATAGGAGGTCTTGGTGCTTTGCTCCAGCACATCAAAGTGGAGTTAAGCGTGGCTCTTGCTTTTTGTGGTCTTGGTTTGAGGCTTAGTGTAAAGCTTCGTGAAATTGATGAGGTTTGCTGCCGCCATCTGATAAATATAGCTTCTGCCCAGAATTGTGGGTACTTATCTCTCAAGAGCATTGGAGAGATATAGGCTTGACGGCAGAGGGTTAGTGGTTTGCCCTTGATTTAACTAAATTTATAACGCTTTGTCTTATTTTTCTTGCTAGGACAAAGGGTCATGAGATGGTACTGAGATTTTAGGTAATGCTTGTTCTTAGGGGGAAGCATTAGTTTAAGTAAATTCTCTTTGGTGTCTGGTATTTTCTTAGCAAGTCATACTGTGACTATAGGCTAACGTATGAAAATCAAAGCTTCGATAGAAAAAATCCCTGGCGGATTGATGCTTGTGCCGCTCCTCTTAGGCGCAATCTTAAATACCTTTGCTCCTAATACAGGTAACTACTTTGGTGGTTTTACTAAGGGTTTAATTGGCGGAACCGTGCCTATTCTGGCCGTGTGGTTCTTCTGTATCGGCGCGTCGATTAAGCTCAAAGCCTCAGGTATAGTGCTAAGAAAATCAGGTACCATTGTGGTCACGAAACTAGCTGTAGCTTGGGTAGTGGCCTTTATTTGTGGCAAATTTATCCCTATTGAGGGTATTCAGTCGGGCTTCTTTGCTGGTTTATCGATTCTGGCTATCGTCGCCGCTATGGATATGACTAATGGCGGTCTCTATGCTAGCTTAATGAACCAATACGGTAGTAAGGAAGAAGCTGGTGCTTTCATTCTCACTTCCTTAGAGTCAGGCCCATTAATGTCCATGGTGGTGTTAGGTACCGCCGGTATGGCTTCCTTTGAGCCTCAGCACTTTGTGGGCGCGGTATTACCATTCATTATTGGCTTTACCTTAGGTAATCTCGATGATGAGCTCTGTGAGTTCTTCTCCAAGGCTAACCAAGTCTTAATTCCTTTCTTCGGCTTTGCTTTAGGTAATGCTATTAACCTCAGCGTTATCTTAGAAACCGGTCTTTTAGGTATTTTATTAGGTGTCACCGTTATTATCGTCACCGGTATTCCACTCATTCTGGCTGACCGTTATATCGGTAAAGGTAATGGTACTGCCGGTGTGGCTGCTTCATCGACTGCCGGTGCGGCCGTAGCTAACCCTATGTTAATTGCTCAGATTAACCCAGCCTTTGAGGCTACTGCTGCTTCTGCTACCGCCTTAGTTGCTACCAGTGTGGTGGTCACTTCGATCTTAGTGCCTATTATCACTGCTCTGTGGGCTAAGCGCTTCTCACCAGAAATGCTCAAATTACAAGAACAGCAGAGACTAGAGCAAGAGCAACAAGCCAAAAGCTAAGAACTAAGAGCAGTGGCTCCATAGCCGGGCTGTCCACAGCCGCACAGCCGCACAGCCGCACAGCCGCACAGCCGCACTGCCGCACTGCCGCAGCTAGCGCTGCTTATTGGCTAGCTCCGCTCATCTATAACTTAGTAAGTTTACTTTGCTGATAAGGCCTTACGGTAGAACCTCATGGTAGGTTAAGCCGTAGGGCCTTGCTGTTTTTAGAGGCGTAGTGCGAGAAGGCTGAGGAGAAAAGTTAGCAATGCTTTATGTCTTTGAGGTAGCGGTGCCCGGGGGCTAAGCTAAAGAGCCAATAGAACCCATGTCGTTAGCCCTATAATCTTGCTTTGGCCATCAGATTTGCCACATTTAATCTCGGAACGGTGGTGCCCTGCAGTTTTGCCTACCAACAATCCGTAATCATTGCCCCGCCAAAGCACCGTAAATTATACTTTATAAGATGTTGGGGCTATATAAAAAGGCTTATATATACTGAAATAAATGCCTTGTTTGTCGTTACCAAAGCAAGATGATAATGAGATGAGGGAGAGATAAGGTACGAAAGGCTAGCTTACAGGGTGCGGGCTCTCTCTTAAATGGTTGGGCACCATTTCTATCATATGGTACCAGCTACTATCGCAGGGCACCAGCTATCTTTGCCAGCTAGTGTATTTAGTAAGCACTGTTGAGGCTCTTGCTTGTTTGGGCTTCTTCCCCCATTGGCACGAGTTTGTGGAGGTTGCATGATCCTGCCCTGAGATATGCTCAGTGGTGTCCTTAGCTACCTTTACATCTTTAAAAAGTGAACTCATTTATTACGAAATAATAGTTAAGCTTTGACTAGTCTTACCTGCTTCATAAGATCTTACCTGGCTATTTCTCTAGGACTAACAAAGGAAAGCACCAAAACCTCAGAGAAATCATGTCAATGTAGGTTTTAGGCGCTTACGGCTGTGTTTGGCGTGCTGATGCTGCGCTACTGCACCACTAGTTCGCTTTGTCGCTGGTGTGTTTAGCTGCTGGTATGCCCAGCAGCTAGTATTCATAATTGCGGTGGCAGCATAGCTGCTGGGGGAAGAGAAAGCGGGGGCGGCGGCGCTGTGGCAGCAGCGGTGTGGCGAGGTTGCGGCGGTGTAGCCGCGGGGGCGCAGTTGCCGGGCCGCGGGTGATATTAAGTGAGCTGATTAGGAGATAACGTTGAGGTCGAACAAGCTCGTGACGATTAAGAGAATGAGTCCGGCCATTCGGATCTTACGCATAGCTCTTAAGATATCGTTGCCTTGCGGCGTGCCCTCGCCCCCGACCCGGGGTAAACGCATTATATATCCCTGGTAGTAACGGGGACCACCTAAGCTTAAGTTTAAGCTGCCTCCAATGGCACCTAAGACAAAGCCAGAGGTAGCGGCAGGATAGGTCTTGTAAGCTGCCCATCCTGCTTGCAGGGCCTTTAAAGGATGTAAAGAGCAGCATAGGGTTAAAGCTAAGACTACTGCGGGAAAAGTTAAGAGCACTTGGTAAACATGGAAAATGGTCTTACCAAATTGATGATTTCCTTGGAGCTTGTAATTAAAAGCGCGGGCCATGACTGCTATAGTTTGCATCATGAGGGCGCCCTCAATACCGGCGATGTAATACCACACGATTACCGCAAACCAGCCTTCAAAGATACGTAAAATCGCACTCTCCGCTCCGGCTTTAATAATACCCATTTCTGAGAGCGGTGTAGTGTCTCTTAAGACGATAGAGCTTAAGAGTTCTTTAGCTTTATCTTTAAAGCCCTCATGTAAAGCACGGTCTACCTTAATCACCTGATCTTGTGGATATTTGAGCTCCAAAATATACACAAGAGCCACAAGGGTAATGAGGCTGTCAAAATTGGAGATGATATCGACAGTAAGAAGAATAAAGATGAGGCAAGTAAGAATTAAAAAAGGTAGGAAAAAGCCAGCAAAAGCGCGCTGGGATTGACTATCGCCACTACGGTTAACCTTACGCCCAAGTCCTGCAAAGATCGAGTAGAGACCAGATAACTTACACTTTTTGGGTAGCGGTAAGAGCATCTCAATAATAATGGCGAGAGCTAGAATGAGACTAGGTTCGCTAAGCAGAATGCTTGCATCAACATTGCCATTGGCTATATTCAAGAGCCCAGAATCAGTGCTGGTAGTAGCAGTAGTAGAGTTAGTACCATTAGCCATCTGAGTACTAGTAGCACTAGAGCTTTGCCCTGAGCTTTCATCGCTACCCCAGGAAAAGAGCGAGTTGATGTTATCACTGGCCGCGGCCACAACGATATGAGGCGTGCTGTCATTTCCAGTCAAGAGATGGTGGGCTCCCTGTAAAGCTAAAGCACCTAGCTCTGTAAAGTTACTCTCTCCAACCAATTGTCCTACCTCCATTTAGTGACTGCCCCATCAAGTGACTTGCTTTTCTAGGTGACCTGGCTCTACTAAATTTTTTCCTGGCTTTGTTTCCCGCTCTTCCCTAAATAACCAAGCTTAGCGCCGCAGCTCTTTATGATAGGCTAAGTATCGCTAGTTAAGCCCAGTCTAGCACCGCTAGCTTGCTCAAGTCGCGGTGCTAGGGCAAAGCAGTGCGGGTAGCACGTGGTAGCACGTGAGTGCTGGAACACGTCAGTGTGGAGCACAGCAGTGCCGCAGCGCCTGAGTGGGGGCGCGCAAGCCTGGGGCGCTTAGCTCTCTGAAGGGCGCTTAGCTCTCTGAGGGGCGCGCAAGCCTGGGGCGCTTAGCTCTCTGAGGGGCGCTTAGCTCTCTGAGGGGCGCTTAGCTCTATAGAGAGCTCTGGAAAGCAGGGGAGTGCTTGAGAGAGCGCGGGAGAGCAGGTGCGCACGAACGCTAGCGCTTATAAGCGGTTTAGAGGGCCTCAATTAATCCTAATAAGAGCTTAGCACTATTGTCGGCTGCTAATTGGACAAATTGCTCGAATAAAGCTGGGCTCTCCCCCTCAGCTGTATCAGAGACCGAGCGAATAATAAGGAAAGGAGTCTTAAAGTCAGTACAGACTTGGGCTACGGCAGCACCCTCCATTTCCGTGACCTGGGCATTAGTAAAGTCTTTCTTCATGGCCAGGCACTTTTGCTTGTCTGCAATGAATTGGTCGCCCGAGAGCACAGTGCCCGTGACTACCTTAAGGTTGAGTTTACCCTCTTGCTGTAACTTAGCAGCTACTGCCTGGGCTTTAGCAATTAAAGCATGGTCAGCATGGAAGTAAGGCTCATAGGATGGCACCTGACCTAACTTGTAGCCAAAGGTGCGCAGGTCAAAATCGTGATAGGCTACATCAGTAGAGAGCACGATATCGCCAATGGCTAAGCCATCACCAATACCACCAGCACAGCCCGTGTTGATAATCACATCAACCTTAAATTGTAAGGCTAAGACTAAGGCAGCCGAAGCGGCGCAGACCTTACCAATACCAGATTTAACCAGCACTACTTCATGCCCACCATAGGTACCTTCTAAGTAGGCATGTTGAGCAATCTCAGTAGTATTAGTGATAGTAAAAGCTTTAGTGAGCAGGCTCACTTCCTCTTCCATCGGGCCAATAATGCCAATGCGCATGATGTTCTTCCTTAAGCTCCAAATAGTCTAGGTGGGAGCATGCTCTAATCAAGATAGGATAGGAAAAGATAGGTAGTACCTACCAAGCGCGGGAGTGCAAGGCTGCGCGCACGCGAGGCCGCACGCGAGGCCGCACGCGAAACCGCACGCGAGGATGCGGGCACGCAATGTGGTGTCCACATACGCCAACCTCGTGCAGTAAACGCTGTATGCGCAATGCAGTATACGCAAAAGCACTATGCTTAAGCTGTTACAGCCAACGCAGTATGCTTAACGCGTTACGCTATATTCGTGCTTAGCCTGTTTATCTGCTGAGCTACAGAGTATAGCGCGTCATTTTGTACTATTCCCTACGTTTTTTCCCTTAGCTTCATTGTAAAGGTAAAGCCTCTTACTCTCAAATGTTATCCCCATCATCTTAGCTAAGATACTGCTCTTAGGTAGGAGTTATATCTAGCCAGATGCAGTGATGGGAAAAAAAGCAGGGGCGGGCGGCGGCTACACTACTGCTTAGAGTTATGGACGCGCCGGTCGAAGTGAGTAGTGTTTCTGCCCACTTCTATGCAGGTGGCATTAGCGTCATTGGCGGTATGAGCAGCCGTTGGCGGGAGTGCCCGTGCTGGCATCTGGAGCGACGCGGGCTACGTTTGGTGGTCCTGGTGGGGTAGACAGGGCTGGCTTTATTGGTGGTGCTGCTTAATTTCCACAAATCTGTGTTAGAGCTAGGTTTGGCTTTAGCTCTTGCTTTAGCTTTGGTTTTTAGTGTGAGCTGCTTTTTTGGCGATGATAGTGCGTAATGCGCCGGGAAATTGCTGAAGAAGCGCCATGTTGCAAACAGGCATGGGGAGTTTATGAGGTTTTGACCTGGTTTGAGCTAGGTCATGTGGTGTGGAGTTTAATGGATCAGATATCTTGCTCTTTTGGAGCCCTCTAATAGCGCGACATGAGAGCTAGCGCTCACTTGTTAACTAATATAACTATTCATAATTTGAAAGCCCTCACAAAAGGAGTCATTGCATATGGCCAAAGGGCCCGCCATCGGGCAAAATCTTAAGTGAGATAAAGACATCGTGTTGTGTTGGCCATAATGACCCAGGTCATGGTTCTCTGAAGTGGCGATCTAACGTTCATGAGCGACGTTACCTCACTATTTTGGATGAGCTCTGATCTTTTGAGCATCACGCTGCTACCTTGAGCTTTAATCTACTTAATAAGTAAGGTTAGTGCTCAGTAGCCCCGCCGATGCTGAGCTTGTTTGACCAAAACACAATTAAACTCATGCTTTAGCTAGTAAAACTCAAGCTAAATGGTCGGAAGTTCTAATGGTTCTCGTAATCATGGGCGGAAGATGCAGGGTGTTTATTAGATAAACACTTAATTAGCTTAAGAAGAGACTAGCTTTGACATACCTCAGGGATATTCCCTTTTTTAAGGTGTAGTAAGGAGTAGTGCTTTATATAGGCCCATTGTGAGAGCACGCAAGATCAAGATAGATAAGGTAAATTACGTGGTTGTACCTTAAGATGCTAAAGCAAGAGCTGCAATAACGATTGCTATTACTTGCTGTTACTTGTTTTGTCTTTAACGCCTAGATTGCCTCTTTTATCAGGTGGTACCTGACCACCGAGACCTATAAGTGACCTCTTTTGACCTCCAAGCGCCTGTTATTTCCTTATTTCTTCTTAAATTTTAAGGAGCTCTCCTGACTATACGCTGTAATAGGCTATATGACGTATAGATTATGCGTCGTAATAGTGATACGTCGTATAGATTGTGGGTATCTCTCCAAAGCATGGCACAGCACTTTGTCTGGTAGTATTTTTTGATAAATAAGTTTGAGGTCTTATGGAAAACGCACGTGATGTGGCGAAACAAACACTAGCTCTTGTTTTGGCTGGAGGTCGTGGTAGCCGTCTTCATATGTTGACTGACCGCCGTGCGAAGCCAGCCGTGTTCTTTGGTGGTAAGTTCAGAATTATTGACTTTGCCCTCTCTAACTGCGTGAACTCAGGTATTACGCGTATTGGTGTGGTAACTCAGTATAAGTCTCACTCGCTGTTACGCCACCTGCAATCGGGCTGGTCTTTCCTGCGTAACCAATTCAACGAGTTTATCGATCTCCTGCCTGCCCAGCAGCGTGTGGATGAGGAGCACTGGTACCAAGGTACTGCCGATGCTGTTTACCAGAATATCGACATTATCCGTAACCACAACCCTAAGTACATCGTCATCTTAGCGGGTGACCACATCTACAAGATGGACTACACCGCCATGGTGATGGATCATATCAAGAGTGGCTGCCCAGTGACTGTGGCTTGTATCGCTATTCCACGTCAGGATGCTTCCGCTTACGGTGTGATGAGTGTAGATAACAACCACCTGATCACAGACTTCTTAGAGAAGCCAAAGGATCCTCCAGGAATGCCAGGCGACGATACCAAGAGCTTAGCCTCCATGGGTATCTACGTCTTCAACGCTGAGTTCCTCTATAAGATCTTACAAGAGGACGCTAAGAAAGAGGGTTCTAAGCGCGACTTCGGCTTCGACATCATTCCTCGCTTAGTATCTGAGCACAAAGCTCACGCCCACGACTTTGCTCTCTCCTGCATTCGTAACCCAGGCTGCCCAGATATCTGCTACTGGCGTGACGTTGGTACTATCGGTGCGTACTGGGAAGCTAACATGGATATCGCTGCCGTGCAGCCACAATTGGACGTCTATGACACTAATTGGCCAATTTGGACTCATCAAGTCCAGATGCCACCTGCAAAGTATGTCCAGGACATCAATGGTGCTTCTTCGGTAGTAATGAATTCGGTCTGCTCTGCTGGCTGTATCATTTCCGGCTCTTCCATAAGCCACAGTGTGCTCTTCTCGAACTCTCGCGTGCACTCTAACTGCTCGCTTAACGAGGCCGTTGTGCTGCCTTCTTGCGTTATCCACCGTGGCTGCCGCTTAACTAAGGTGGTGTTAGACCGTGGCTGTGAGTTACCACGTAACTTGGTTATTGGTGAGAACCCAGAGCTTGACGCTAAGCGCTTCTACATGTCTACTTCCGGCATTGTCTTAGTTACTCGCCCAATGTTGGAGAAGCTCCGCCAGACTGAGCCAGAGTTATTCGACGGCTTTGACTCCTATAGTGGTCATAGCTCCCCAATCTACTAATAGTTAAGGCACCAGGTGCTTTACGAGCTTGCAAAGCTAACTATTAGTTTGAGCAAGCTTCCTATTAGCTTGCGAAGCTATTAGCTTGAAAAGCAAAATATTAGCTTGTTAAGCTAACTATTAGTAAGTGGAACCAGCGCCTGATGAGTAACTATTATGTAGTTAACAATCAGCGCTAAGTTCTCCTAACGTATAAGATACGTTGTTTTGAGTCAGTATTAAGCTTAGAGACAAGCCCCTAAACCAGGCAGGTCTTGAAGCCAACGAGGGTCGCTTTAAGCGGCCCTTTGTTTTTTTGGGGGTGCGACAAACTAGCAGAGGCATCTAAAAGTCTTGGTTACTCTGACTGTTCCAACCAGACTAACCATATTAACCATACCTACCAGCCCGAGTGCAGCTGCCTCAAAGACCAAAGCTACCAACTAGAGCAAAGTCACAGGCTCTACCAACATGGGCACGAGTTTGTAGAGGCTGCGTTATTCAACCCTTAGATAAGCTCAGTGGCGGCCTGAGTTACCTTTATATCTTTAATCAGTAAACCCATTTATTACGAAATAAAGGATAAGCGTTGCATAGTCTGTCTAGCTTCATAAGACCTTACTAAGATATTTCTCTAGGTCTAGCCAAGATATATAGAAAAACCGCAGAGAAGTTGTGCCAATGTGGGCTCTAGCAAAGTGACCGAACATACCAAAGCTACCGACTAAGCCCAAGGGGCTGAATATACTGAAGTTACTGAACATATCAAAGCTACTAGCCCGATCGGCCTAACTGTAGCTATTGGTTCGAGCCAAACGACCGTCTCTGATATCGCAACTCACACAGTATAGCCTCGACATCTCGAGGGGATTGCTAAGTTCTTTCTGATGTTTTTGCTATGTTCTTTAGTGTCGCGATCTACCTCTCTCGTACTGGTAATAAATACTTAGGCAGACTAGGCGTTAGCTGATGGCTTTTTGTAGCTAGTTTATGATTAAGTGCCGATATTTATGGGAGCAAGAAGTACCCAGAGAGATTAAGCACTACTTAGTAGCAAAAAGTAAATTAAGTAAGATTTCCCTCACAAGCTCTATTGTTAACTTAGGTCATATCTGGCTATTTGGCTTAAACTGTGAGTAAACATGAGATAGAAGGAAAGCTCGTATTTTTCCGATATTGCGAAAAGCTAGTTTGTTCTCAACATAAGAAAAGCTAGTCTTTTCCTTAAGTTTAAGCTACGGCACCATAGCTTAAGCTACGCACCATAGCTTAAGCTACAGCTCCATTACTTAGGTCACAGCGCTATCGCGATAAGGTTACAGCTCTATGGATAATGTACTGTTACTAGGAAAGTGAGTCTTAGTAGCAGGTGTAAGTATTGGGATAAGCTTCACTGTATCAAAGCAACTCGCGTTGTTACTCCGGTGCGAGAAAATAGGCCTAGTATGTAGTGTTGGAGCGCGGTAAATGGAGTTGTTCCAGGAGAGCAATGTCAAGCTGAAGCAAGAGCTGGTTTGTTCTAGTCGATAGAGTAAGGGGCTATAGCTTGGCCTAGCGCCAAGGATGCGGTAGCCATAAAACAATGCTGTAAATCAGCTTATTAGCACACTAGGGCATGGTTAGCGGGTGGACGTGGTAAAGGTCGGTTTAGCTCCGTAGCGGAATAAGAGCCATAGAAGTACAAGCGCGGTAGAGGTGTAAGCGCAATAGAGGCACAAGCGCGGTAGAGGTGTAAGCACAATAGAGGCACAAGCGCGGTAGGTGCATCATAGGCGTGGGGCGAGCGCGGCGAGAGCATACAGCTTCTTGCCTGGGTAGAGCCAGGGCGGAACTGACGATACTTTAAGCGCCAGGAAAGATAACAAGGTTTAGGTTTAAGGAGATGATATGAGCTCTCTGTCCTGTGCAGATATTGCGGTGGCCTTGTTCAGCCATGGTCGCAGCGAGGCCCATGAATATGTGCCTTATTATGTGCAGCATTTTGCTCCTGAAGTGGTTTTGCGCCTCCTCTTTGACTTTCGTAACAAGGTCAAGCAGCAGGCTCAGGAAATGCGAGTACTGATGAAGTCAGGACAGCTTAAGCAAGAACATGTGTCTACTGAGCAGCTAGAGCAGACTATTTCAAACTTACAGGTGGAGGCAGCTTCTTCTTGGTATAAGTGCTTAGGCTCTACTCCAGATAGTGGTTACTATCTCCATAGCTGCTTACAGGTGATGCACTATGCCTTAATCGCTGACCACTCCCGCTTAATCTTAAGCACGCCATTGCGTTTAATGCAGCAAAAAACGCAGGTTTTTCCGCTGGATATTAATGCCACCTCCCGCTCCCGTCTGACGCATTCTCATGAAGTAGCTAACTATGCGCAACTGTGCGTAAATGCCTTAGTCGAGCGTTGCCCCAAGTTGCGTCCCCTGCAAGATAACATGTCCTTATGTGTCAGCAATGCGGCCTTAATGCATGATTTAGGTAATCCGCCTTTTGGCCACTTTGGCGAGCAAATTTTACGCAAGTGGCTTCAAGAAATTTGCCAGCGCTATGGCCAAGGAGAAGATAGTACTAGTACCTTAGCAAGCAAAGCGGCGAAAGCTCAAGCAAGCACCGTATCTGCTAATAAAACCAGTATAGCATCTGGAGTAAAAACCAATGCGCCATCTGGTGCTAAAGCCAATGCGGCATTTGCTACTAAAGATAGTGCGGCTTTTGGTGCTAAAGCCAATGCGGCATTTGCTACTAAAGATAGTGCGGCTTCTGGTGCTAAAGCCAATGCGGCATTTGCTACTAAAGATAGTGCGGCTTCTGGTGCT
>Cebus_capucinus_imitator_PRJNA485217_SSR093__coassemble_610_pt1 | contig 12869 bp, 6 predicted proteins | sample Cebus_capucinus_imitator_PRJNA485217_SSR093__metabat2_low_PE_002 | metagenome-assembled genome bin Cebus_capucinus_imitator_PRJNA485217_SSR093 | reverse complement strand
GCTCCTTATTTTGTTGCAACTCTAATGCAGGTTATGTGGGAGCAGATTAGCCTACTAAGACCTCTTAATTAATAGCACTAGCAGTACCAACAGCGTAGCATGCTTGTTACTAAAGCTAATGAGTAAAGCTGGAGACTAAAGTTAGTGACTAGGGCTAACACTATTGCCAGTTCTAGCGGTGGCGCTATTAGTAAGTGCTCCTAGAGCTAGAGAGCTATGTGCTAAGGCTCTAATAGTATGTCTAAGATAAAGCATGCTGGAGCTACCAGGAGAAGATACTCTAAGTTAGCTTAGCCTAACATAATGTTATAGCATCCGCCATTTTAAGGCAAAAGCTTATCACTGGCTACACACTATCCTGATTAGGAGATAAACATTATGTTGAGGATGCTTTATTTCTAGGTTAGTAGCAGAGGTATTACCCTTACTTTGGCAATCAGGGGAGGCCTCATTTAAGCTTAGAGATTTAGGTGGGGAGATTTAATCTTGAATGGTTTGAAGTAGCGGTTTTTCTATATCCAAGCTGTAACCAGTACCATGCCCTAACCTCGTAACTTAACTTGGTGAGATATAGAGGACGCAGGAAAAGGATTATATATATCGTGGAATAAATGCCTTGCTTATCTTGCTGATGCTTGTCAAAGCAAGAGGCAAAGTAGCCAGCGCAATTCCTGGAGCTACAAGAGAGATATTGTAAAGCAGTCAGCGCAGAACCGAGCTTTGCTAGCTAGAACCTAGCTTAGCCAGCGTAGAACCGAGCTTAGCCAGCGTAGCGCTCGGCAAGCATCCTGCGCTAATAAGGGGTTAGTGGTGAGGAGAGTAGGGTAGGGGCGGGCGGAGGCTTATCGCTTTTCCGTCCTGACTAAGTAATTGCTTATTTGGGACAAGGGCTTTTTTATTTCCGAGGGCAAGAGGTAAAGCTACACGGCTGTGCCTCACCTGGGTACGAGTTTTTGTTGCTTGTGCTATAAAGCTGCTAGATCGTCCCATGTAATGAGGAGAGAGCGCGTATGAGCCACTAATGAGGAGTACTTGCTAGAGAATATGCCCGGGGCGTACTTGCTAGTAGGCCCCTAATTTAGTTGAGGGGTATAACTGCTCTGACGGGCGAGCGAAGTGGCTTTAGTAGGAGGAGCGGCACCACTGCTCCTGCGGCTGCATCACTGCTTTTGCAGCAGGGAGGTTATTCCTGAAGCCGTATGACCGTTATTCCTGCGGGAGTTTGAGAGCGTAGAGTGTATCAAATAGGCGTGAAATAGCTGCTCTTTCTTCAGCTTTTAAGGTTTCACCTAAACTTAACATAGGGAAGAGCTCAATCTTGGCATCAGTTGGCGTGTCATTAGTGAGGCGCTTCATAATGAGATCTACAGCCATTTTGCCCATTTCATGGCGGGCGGTAATGACGGAAGTAAGCTTAGGAATAGTTGTAGTACCGATATTCAGACCGTTATAGCCTAAAACGGCAATTTGATCGGGAATCTTAATGCCTTGCTCCGTGCAAGCAATCATAGCGCCAATGGCGACGTCATCATTAGTGCAGAAGACCGCATCTAGGTCAGGGATTTCGCGTAAAGCGGTGCGCATCATATCAGCGCCCCGCGAGAAGTTAGAGCGCTGCTTGGAGCCATAGGTATGCATAGGGAGACCATACTCTTTACAGGCTAAGGCACAACCCCGTTCACGGTCGAGATTACGCTGATCCATACGCGCGCTAAAGTAGGCGATATTTTTGCGCCCACTGCGGAGTAAGCCTTTGATCGCGGCATAAGAGATTTTGACATGGTCATAGCCTATGTTCATATCTACTGGATTAGGTAGATAGCTCATGAGCTCGACTACAGGAATATTAGCCATTTTTAAGCGCCGTAAGGTCATCGGCGTATGTAAAGGCTCAGTTAAGATAATGCCATCTACTTGGTAGGAGAGCAGTTGCAAAATGGTACGCTCTTCTTTGTCCTCTAAGTAAGAAGTATGCGAAATAAGGACATCATGGCCATAGTCCATGGCGCGCTCTTCGACGCCATCAATGAGATCAGAGAACAGAAGATTAGAAAAAGATGATACGGCTAAACCAATGGTTTTAGTCGAGGCCTGGGCGAGCATTACCGAGGCGCGATTAGGGACATAGCCCATTTCATCTAGGGCGACCTTAATTTTGGCGCCAGTTTCTTTAGCCACGGTGCTGGGTTTCTTCAGATAACGTGAAACGGTCATCTTCGTCACGCCCACGCGTTGCGCAATATCGTCTAAAGTGACACGGTTTCCTTTCATCTGCAGCATCCTTTGGTATTGCTACTAAATCTGAATTGAAATGTGGCGGTAAGAATACCAACTCTTTCACTCTAAGCCTAGGTAACATGTACTAGACATACGTAATACGTACCAAACTTACGTAACACGTCCTAGCCCTACGTAATACGTACCAAGCTTACGTAACACGTGCTAGGCCTACGTCATACGTAGCGTCAGTATTAAGCGCTAGGCCTTGATAAGACTAGCTAGGCGTCAGGGCTGTCATACTCAAGCCCAAGCTGTCATACTCAAGCCCAAACTTTCATACTTGAGCCCAAGCTGTCATACTCAGAGCTAGCTCTATTCCGGGCTGTCTCGGTTTAGGCGAGCTCTATTTAGGCTAGCCCAAGGCATGGTTATCCCTACTTATGCTCATCTTCGTCCTAGCGTATCCCGATATCAGGTAGGTCAGGCTTAGGAAGAGCTAAGTTTATCCCTACACTGGCTCATTTCAAGCTCTTTTATCTATTGGGTCTGTATCGTGCTTAAGCTTGCTTAGTCTTACTTAACTTTTGTTTAAGGCTTTTGTAGCCTTGCGTAGGCTTATTTAACTTTGCTTAGTCTTGCTTAGGCCTAAGCAAGCTTATTTGCTTCTGTTTATTTGGAGCATCTTGACAGTAGATAGAGCTATTACATAACGCCAGTCTAGCAGTAGCTGGGGGCATAATCATACTAAAACTAACTTAATGAGGCTATGCTTTATTACCTGACTATACCTGAACGCGTTGCCAGCGTGCAGATAGTGAGCAGAGAATGGCCAGAGAATGAACTGTCATAGGACAGGGCCGTGGCGTAGCCTATAGGGGTAAATTCTGCTTAGTGTTAGGCTGGGCCTCTGCTTTATGGTTGTAGCTTTGGTTATCGCTTTGGTTATCGCTTTAAGTGTGAATTTTTTTCTTTGCTCCTAACGTTGGGGCAGCTAGCGTATTTCTCATGCTCTAAAGAGCACTCATGAACTTAGATATGCGCAACATGGCACAGATATACTCAACTGTGCTCAGTTTAGTGGTAGCTTAGACTCTTAGCTAAGCTAAGGTTAGGCAAAGTTCCGTAATGAGCTTTTAGGGGGCTAGTCAATCTTTTGGGTAAATACTTGGGGTAAAAGTAATAGTGGCTCATTAAGCCGGGAGCAGCGCTTAGCTCGGGTCGCTGCTTCTCTAGGCTTGTGTCTTATCCAGGGATTGCTTCTTATCACTGGCAGCCTCTTGCGCAAAGTACATCTTATATATGACCACATCTTATGTACTTGCTTTGGCCATCAGATTTACAACATTAAATCTCGGAATGGATGTGCCCAGCAGTTTTGCCTCCCAACAAGCCGTAATCCTTAGCCCGCCCAAGCATCGTAAATTTACTTAGTAAGAAGTTGGGGGGCACAGCAAAAGGCTTATATATCGTGAAATAAATACCTTGTTTGTCATTGCCAAAATAAGTAGTCTGCTTAACTTCCTAAGACTTTGCCTGGCTATTTCTCTAGGTTTAGCTAAGGAAAGTAGCAAAATATCAGAGAAGTCGTGCCAATGTAGGTACTTGGTATAGAGGCATGACTTTTTCGCGTGGTTAAAAACTCTCTTTGTTAACTTGAGCGCAATGGTTTATTTATAGCGCAAGCGTGCTATTACCCTGGCTGCTATACCTTACCTAGGCTTTAACAAAATGAGCATTACTTTGGCAGAGGTAAGGTTAAAAAAGGCGCTCAAGAGCTGAAAATCAAGCGCTACAAAAGCCGATAGCAAAGCTTTAGGCCATGCTCTAGCTACAAACAAAAAAGCCGCTTACAGAGTAAACGGCTTTAAGAGAAGAAAAATAGGAGCGTAGCCGCTTAGCTATGCGTAAAGAGTGGTCTTAACTTAAAGAGCAGTCTTGGTATTAAAACGCAGGGGGAAGCTAAGTCTAAGGTGTGGGCACACTAGAGCTTTGGCTATGAGCTTAGCCTCTTAGTAAGCTGGTGCTCTTAGTGCGCTTATCTAGCCTTGCTAACTGCTTGGCTATTTTTGCTATCTTTGCTTGCTTAGCTAGCTTAGTTAGCTTAGCTAATTATTAGCTAACTTAGCTTGAGCCGGCCTTACTTAAGTACGTTTAGGATACTGTTAGCAGTACGGTGATGGTATTGATGGCAGTACGGTGATGGTATTGATGGCAGTACGGTGATGGTACTGATAGCAGTATTTTTAAGGTACTCATAGTAGGTGTGCTTGCCGCTTGTAAGATAGCCACTATATAAGATAGCTACTTATAAGATAGCTGCTACTTCTTTGCTCTTTCTTCTCCTTCAATTCTTATGTTCGAGAGCGCCTCTCCCTAAGACTATAGGAGGAGAGCGCTTGTCTTGGCTTTTCTTTATTTATCTTTGCTTGTCTTTACTTATCTTTACCTGTCTTAGCAATCTTTTAAGCTTAGTAAGCTTATAAGCTTATGTTTGATATAACTAAGCTTATAAGCTGAGGCGCGATAAAGCTCTAGATAGCAAAGTTCTTCGTATTAATTGATGCTTCTTTATCTTGTAGCTTGTAGCTTGTAGTTTGTAGCTTGTCTTAGTTTGCATCTTAGTTAGCTAAATGTCTCCTAAGATAAGCTGATGCTCTTAAGAGGCTTTGCTTTCTTGCTAGCTAAGCTCCTTAAGGCGGGATTCTTAGCTCCACTTAGGTAGTGGAGCTTACCCTTTAGAGACGAGAGATTGCGCTCTCGTTCTAAACTAAGCTTCTTTAAGCTAAAGCTACTTTCTAAAGGCTCCACTTTTCTTAAGTGCCTGATGCTTTCTAAAGGCTCCACTTTTCTTAAGTGCCTGATGCTTTTTGCAAGCTCCAACTTTGCTTGGTGGTTGTATTTATTAAAAGATCACGAAGATGATGCAAGATAAGGTGAAGCCTATAAGGCCGATTAAGGTCTCTAACACCGTCCAAGTACGTAAAGTGGTCTTCTCATCGATATCGTAGAGGCCTTTGAAGAGCCAGAAGCCCGAGTCATTGAAGTGCGATAACACTACCGAACCAGCAGCCACGGCAACCACGATGGTGCAAGACTCGATTTGGCTAAAGGTGCTGTTAGCTACGATAGGGGCGATTAAGGCAGCGGTAGTGGTTACAGCCACCGTAGCGGAACCTTGGGCCACACGTAAGCACGAAGAGATAATGAAAGCAGCGGCGATTACTGGGATACCTAAATCAGAGAGAGTACCAGCTAAAGCATCACCAATACCAGAGGCACGGAGAATACCGCCGAACATACCGCCAGCACCGGTCACTAAGATAACCGAGCAGATAGGGCCTAAAGCTTTTTCGCATAAGGACTCTAACTGCTTCATACCGAAGTTAGAGAAGATAACTAAGGACAGTAATAAGGTTAAGAGCAGAGCAATTGGGGTTTGACCGAAGATGGTGATAAAGCTCAGGACATCATTCTTTGGCAGGACACCAGTAGATTGTAAGGTGGTGATGCCGGTGTTGATGAAGATGAGCACCATAGGGGTTAACAGGATAGTGAAGACGGTCGAGAACTTAGGCTTCTTCTGATTAGCATTTTGCTCAGTGTTAGTAGCTGCAAAGAGCTCAGGCACTTTGACTAACCACTTCTTGCCGCAGTACTTACCAAAGAGGTAAGAGGAGATATACCAAGTAGGTAAGGCAATGATTAAACCGATAAAGACTAATAAACCAACGTTAGCACCTAAGATACCGGCCGCGGCCACTGGACCTGGGTGTGGTGGCAGAAACACGTGCATAACCGAGAATGCACCAGTTGCTGGCATGGCGTAGAGCAGTAAAGAACCACCAATGCGCTTGGCTACCGTTAAGATAACTGGCAGCATCACCACTAAGCCAGCATCAAAGAAGATAGGGAAAGCGAACATTAAGGAGGCAATACCTAAGGCTAAAGGAGCCCTTTTCTCTCCTAACCATTGAATTAAGGTATCAGCCAGAACTTGGGCTCCACCTGAGTGCTCTAAGACCTTGCCGATCATGGCGCCTAAGCCCACTAACAGAGCAACTGAGGCTAAGGTACCACCGAAGCCGTTAAGCATCTCCGGTACAATTTTGTCGTAAGAAATGCCTGTGGCCAGAGCGGTTAAGGCAGAAATAATCACCAGCGAAGCAAATGCGTGTACACGCAGCTTCATGATGAGGAAGAGTAGCGCTAGTACAGCTAGCAGCGCTACTGTCAGAAGATAAGCTGTAGAGTGCTCCATGGGCGTCACCTTGATACGCTAGGAAAATAGTGAGTTAGGCTCTCTTAAGTAAGACTTACGGATAAAGTTCGTCTTACTTGAAAAGTAAAGATTACGTCAAAAGTAAGGATTACGTAACAAGTAAGGCTTACTAGGGGTAATAGTCTTATAAGGGCCCCTGCCACAGTTAAGCATCACAGTGAAGTAAATGCGACAAGCAGCAGTTAGAGAGTAGGGCTAAGGTGGAACTTAGCGCTTACTCTGCTGTGTTTTCCCTTTGTGAAAGACTGATCCTAAGTAAAGAGTTCTCAGGTTGAGGTTTAAGGTATAGGAGCTAGTGCCTAAACGAGGCTTTGTGCTTACTAAAGCTTGGCTTTAACCAATTATCTCTAGCTTTGGCGACCAAAGTTCAAGCATAGGGGAAGCTCCACTTCTGACCTAAAACAACTAAAACTAAAGCGACGAACTACTAAGCTTGCTTAAGCTCACTAAGACCCACTTGGGTCAAGCTAGGCTTAAGCTCACTTGGGGCTAACTTAAGCTTTCTTAAGCTCACTTGGCTCAAGCTTGCTTTGAGCTTGCTTAAGCTTTGCTAGCAACCACACTCACTCAATTTTAGTCAGGATTATTTTAGGAACATCAATCACTGGAGTTTGAGCTTTAGTGGTTGCTCTAGGAGCGCTTATGTCTATAGCTTGCGTCTATAGTTTGCGTCTATAGCTTGCTCAACATAAAGCTTTATAACCTTAAGTAAGTCGCTTCAGTTTTAGGCTCTAGGTGGAAGTACATGTAATGGCTATACAAGCATAAAGATAGGGGTGCTGTTATAGGTAACATGTTATTGATAACATGATATCGGTAACACTAGATAAAGAAAAGGGGGTAAATGACTCTTTATACTGATTCGTGATCTTGTTCAAAAGTTTAAACAAAACTTGCGTTATGGCTAAAAATAGCCATTTATTAAGCATGACTAGCGCAATAAAAATGGCGCGAGGCTACATGGGTAGCGGGCTTAAGTTATTTGATTGGTATTGTTAGTGGGTAGAGGCGAGGATTAAGGGGTAAATGCACCAAAAGGCAGCGTTAATAGTGCTCGTGTTTGTGTGGTAAACATGATAAATATGTGCTTTATTTGCAGGGATGTCTGTAGGGTTGTTCTAAGATTTGGCTAAAGTTTAGGAATTTTTCCAGGATGTGATCTGTTACTGATAACACTTGCCAACACCCCGGATTTTTGTAGTATGATGTTCTCAGTAACATTGGGCTGTTTCCTTAAGCAGTTATCTGCCTGTCAGTAGCTCCAGTGCTCCAGCAAATTAGTCTTAACTTGGTAGATTAGTCTTAACTCTGTAGACCATGTAGACACAACTAGTGTCAGTAAACTAAGTCAGGACTAAAGGAGTTACTTTGCGGAGCTGGCAAAGCTTGTCAGAGCGTTCTGATAGCTCTTCTGAGCTTTGCAGAGTTACTCTTAGTCTTAGCCAACCCAAGCTTTCCTGAAGCTACCTTAGCTAAAGCTTAAGAATCCGGGCTTAGCTTAGATAGACTAAGGAAAAACTAAGAAAACTTAGAAAAACCTAGAAAAAACCTATGGCTAACCTGAGAAGACTAGGCGAAGACCTAGGAAAAGCTAGGAAAACTCCAGGAAAAGCTCCAAGCAAGCAGTCATAACTGTAAGAGGCCTTTTGTCGTTAGGATTGCCCAGCATGTCGCAGTGCGCGAGAGCTGGATAGCAAGCATTTAGCACGAGCACAAGCAGCGCTCAACAATACATTTAGGAGTTACAAGTCAAAATCCGCATTTATTAGCCAGAATCTTGAGTAAGATTCCTTGGCTAGAATTTTGAGTAAGATTCCTTAGCCCACATCTCTAGAGTGCTTGTTAACTGGAAGCTGAAGCATGCTTATAGAGCATGATTTCTTGGCAAGATTTCATATCTGGAGTATTGAGGAGCTGGTACAGCATGTTGCTACTGTATGCCAGTACAGTATATTGCTGCAGCATGTTGCTATAGCATACTGTCTTAGCCTAAAGCTCGAGCATGCTTTAAAAGCGTGTCCATCTTACGATCTTAAGCACCGACAAAGCTACTTAACTCTAGGTCATACCGTAAGTAGAGGTAGTACTGTAGAAATTCTAGCGGTAATGAGAGAGGCGGCTACCGGCTAGCTTAAGGAACTCAAACAGCGATTAGAGCTAGCTTAAGGGACTCAAGCAGCGATTAGAGCTAGCTTAAGGGACTCAAGCAGCGATTAGAGCTAGCTTTAGCTCAAAACTAAGCTCAAGCGGATTTAAGAGGACTTTCCTAAAGTATGGGGCACTAGCATTTGTCGCCACCATTTGTCAGCAGTCTGTTAACAGTTCTTGCTTTGCACCGAGGGGAATAGCATATGGGTGATGTCATCAAGTGTGTGATTATGGGGGTCTGTGGTTCGGGCAAAACCTCAGTAGGTAAGGCATTAGCACAAGAGTTTGGTGCTACCTTTATTGATGGTGACGATCTGCACCCTCGAGCCAACATTATGAAGATGGCGACGGGTCATCCTCTTAATGATGAAGATCGTGGCCCTTGGTTAGAGCGCGTGAGCGATGTGTTCTTCTCCTTAGAACGTCGCTCTTTATCAGGTGTGATTGTCTGCTCAGCTTTAAAGAAGAGCTATCGTGACATTATCCGTAATGGTAACGAGCCAATGGTCTTTGTCCACCTGCGTGGCCCCATGCCAGTAATCTTAGAGCGCATGGCAGCCCGTCAAGGTCACTACATGAAGCCAGAAATGGTGCAGAGCCAATTTGATACCTTAGAGGTACCAGGCCCAGAAGAGACTGATGTCGTCACGATCTCGATTGAGCAACCTTTAGAGCAAGTGATTGCTGACGCTATCGCTGGTGTTAAAGCCAAGATGGCTGAGCAAAAGAAGTAAGAGAGCTAAAACCTTAGCGAGCGAAATAGCTAGCCCTAACAGCTAGCTCTAACAGCTAGCCTTAAAGACTAGCATCAATAGCAATGCTGGGACTAGTTTAGGTATAGTGTACGGCTCGCTATTAGTGGTCTTACTTTAGCCAAAAATCATCAAGCAGAGGCTACTCTAAGTATTTAGAGGAGCTAAGAGAGAAAGGGGGCTTGTCCCCCTCATTTGTATGGGTAGAGCTTTTCGTGAGTTCCGTAGCCTGATGTTTGACGCTAAGCTTTTGTGGAACAAAACAGAGTTTTAAAGAAGCTTAGAAGTTATAGCGTAGGTTAAGTGATAGGGGACTTAAGCTAAGCCAAATACTGTATTAACTTACCCAGAATAGTTTTTTCTTGTCGTCCCCGAGAGCTATTACCCAGGAATAAAGCTCTCCTTGAACTTAACAACTACTAATCTTATTACCGTGAGATAAGCCTTTCCTAAAGGAAAGAGAGGAAAGCTATCTTATAAGCAGTGTGCCTGATAGAGCAACTAGCATGACAAAACAACTGCCCTGACAGAGCTTTGTGTATAGAGCTTGGCACATAGGGATTTGTGTATGGAGCTTGGCACATAGGGCTTAGCGCATAGAGCGTAGAGCTAAGTGCATAAGGCTTAGCGTAACGAGCTTAGGGCAGAAAACACAGTTGTTAAGGATAGCAACAATGCTCCGGGGCGGAGATGGTGGGAGCTTATTTATTAAGCAAAATAGTGCCGCGCTAGCACTAAAATATAGGCAAGCTATGATGAGGCTATAGCCTAGCTCGTTTCTTGAGCTAGCTTAGTCTGATAGCGTCACGAATTGGATAGATAGAGCTTTAGCCCCAGAATTACTCACAAGAGAAGAGGATAGGATCGCATGTTAAATAATGTTGTTGCTCAAGTAACCAAAAATCTTGAAGAGCGTTCAGCCGCTGGTCGTGCTGCCTATCTGAAGATGATTGCGCAACAAGAGCAACTTGGCCGTGCTCGTGATTTACTCACTTGCTCGAACTTAGCTCACGCTGGTGCGGGCGAGCCACAGATCGATAAGAAAGCCGTGGTCGCCGGTCAGTCGGCTAATATCGGTATCGTCTCTGCTTATAACGATATGTTATCGGCTCACTGCCCATATCGCTTCTATCCAAATGAGATCAAAGAGGCTGTACGTGGTGTAGGGGCTACGGCTCAGGTTGCTGGTGGTGTGCCAGCCATGTGTGATGGTGTGACCCAAGGTCAACCAGGCATGGATATGTCACTTTTCTCCCGTGATGTGATTGCCCAAGGTGTAGCCGTTGCTTTAAGCCATAATTGCTTTGATGGTGCTTTGCTCTTAGGTATTTGTGACAAGATTGCCCCAGGCCTCATTATGGGTGCGGCTGCTTTTGGTCACTTACCAATTGCTTTTGTGCCAGCTGGCCCTATGAGCACTGGTATTTCCAACGAGGAAAAGACTGAGATTCGTCAGAAGTATGCTGCCGGTCAATTAGATAAGAGTGCTCTTTTAAACATGGAGTGCTGCTCTTACCACTCTGAGGGTACCTGCACTTTCTATGGTACTGCTAATACCAACCAGCTCGTCTTTGAGGCCATGGGTCTGATGTTGCCAGGCTCAGCCTTTATCCCTCCTTACACTCCATTACGTCAGGCTTTAACCAAGCATATCGCAGAGTGCATCGTAGATAAGACTGTCGTAGGTAAGCATCCTTTACCTTTAGCTCAGGTGGTCACTGCTAAGAATATTATCAATGGCGTGATTGCTCTCTTAGCTTCGGGTGGATCGACCAACCACACTCTGCACATGGTGGCTGTGGCTAAGGCTTTTGGTTACACCTTAACCTGGCAAGATATTTCCGACTTATCGGATGTGGTGCCTTTATTAGTGAGTGTATACCCTAACGCTAAAGCTGATATCAATGCCCTGCAACAAGCGGGTGGTGTGCCAGTACTGATGAAAGCTCTGTCGCGTCGTCACTTAGTCCACGAAGATATCAACACGGTAGTGGGTGACTTTGCTTCGCAATTAACCACGCCAATTTTAGATAGTGAGGGCAAGTTACAATTTGTCGATTGTGGTGAGAGCCATGATGAAAAGGTCTTAATCTCTGATGCTGAGCACAGCTTCCAAGAGTTTGGCGGCCTCAAGATGCTGCATGGCAACTTAGGTAATGCCGTGATTAAGATTTCGGCTGTAGCTCCAGAGCACCGTCATGTTAAGGCCCCTGCTAAGGTCTTTAATGATCAGCATGAGGTGGAGAAAGCTTACAAAGAGGGTAAGCTTAATAGCGATGGGGTAATCGTCGTGCGTTATGCTGGTCCGGCTGCAGCTGGTATGCCAGAGTTACACAAGCTCATGCCAGTGTTAGGTAATCTGCAAAAGGCTGGCTATAAGGTAGCTCTCTTAACCGACGGTCGTCTTTCGGGAGCTTCAGGTAAGATTCCATCAGCTTTACATGTGAGCCCAGAAGCGCTGCGGGGCGGTAATTTAGCTTTACTGCGTGATGGCGATATCATTGACTTTAATGCCAATGATGGCACCATTAATTGCTTAACCGACCTCTCAGGTCGTACTCCTGAGCATCCAGATACGGAAAGCCAAGAGCAGACCTATGGTCGTTACCTCTTCAAAGTCTGTAGGAATCAGGTCTCTTCAGCGGAAGAGGGCGCCACTTTCCTTTTCTAAAAGCGGTGTAACTAAGACTAAGCTTAATAAACTTAGTTTAGCGCAGATAGCAGTGTTTAGTGTAGATAACATTCTGTTAGGCTACAGGCTAAGTAGAGCTCTTTGCCGAGGAAGTTTGCTAAGTAGAGCGCTACTTAGAGAGAACAAGCGCAAAGGAGCTCTTCTTAGCAGAAGAGCTTCTTGCGATATCAATCTTTGGCTTAGCCTATGATGCTCAGTCTATGGTCATAGGAATAAGGCCATAGGAATATGCTTATCTAGAAGATAACTTCTATGAAGAAGCTCGGTCAGGCTAGATAAGCTAGAGGTAGCGCTATTCTTCCTCATTAACAAGAAGAGTTAGCCTTAACAAGAAGAGTGAGTCTTAGCATGAATTGTGAAGATAGCTAAGACAAGTTAAGGAGCAAGAGGATATATGACTTTCTATCTTTCTTATCCTTAATAATTGAGTGTTACTGCGTTTTGTCTGAGATTGACATAATCGAGCCCTGTCTCCTTATCTATGGTGAGTCAGGGTTTTTGTTTTTGAGATAGAGCTATGCCGCTGTTTGGGCTTGCAGGCTCTCAAGGTGGTGTTGGTGCAATCCAAGGTGGTGTTGGTGCAATCCAAGGTGGTGTTTGTACTATCCCAGGTGGTGTTGGTGCACCCCACTATGGCGCGACTTTGCTAAGGTTTTGCTACCTATATTGGTTAGTCTTAGACCTACATTGGCACGACTTCTTTGAGGTTTTGGTGCTTTCCTTAGCTAGCTCTAGAAAAATAGTTTATTAAGGTCGTAGAAGAGGGGAAGACTACTCA
>Cebus_capucinus_imitator_PRJNA485217_SSR093__coassemble_607_pt1 | contig 12885 bp, 9 predicted proteins | sample Cebus_capucinus_imitator_PRJNA485217_SSR093__metabat2_low_PE_002 | metagenome-assembled genome bin Cebus_capucinus_imitator_PRJNA485217_SSR093 | reverse complement strand
GGCCGTAAAATGAACCCTAAACCGAAAACTGTCAAATTCGGATAAAACAGGGCAGATTTCTGTATCACTTGGTTAGAGGCCTCTAGAGGCAGAATTGGGAAAAAGAGCGCGCTTTTGCACCCCGGGCTTTACCCTCGACTTTCCCCATGGTATTACCCCTGGCTTTACCCCGGATATTACCCCAGGCCCTACATCAGGCCTAGCGTGCTTAGCGCACTTATTTACCCTCACCAGGCTCTCTTTTTAAGGCATTTTATCTTGATGAAGAAATATCTCTTTATTGATCGTGATGGTACTATCGTGGCAGAACCTGAGGACTATCAAGTTGATGCCTTAGATAAAATTCGTTTTCTCCCTGAAGTTATTCCATCTCTCTTACGCTTACAAAATGCGGACTATACCCTGGTTATGGTGAGTAACCAAGATGGCTTAGGTACAGCTTCTTTTCCGCTTAATACCTTTACCCCAGCCCATGAGTTTATTTTGCATGTCTTAGAATCGCAGGGCTTAAGCTTTGAGCAAGTACTCATTTGCCCGCATAAGCCTGAGGACAATTGCGAGTGCCGTAAACCTAAATTAGGCTTAGTGCAGGCTTATCTTCATGACCACAATTGGGAGCGGAGCCACTCCTATTTTATTGGCGACCGTGATACCGATATGCAAATGGGCCAAAACATGGGTATTACCTCCTTACGCGTTGGTAATCCTGAGGCTATGGCTGATAGCCATATCTGCCCACCTGGTAGCCCTTTTTCCCACATTAAGGCACAAACCTGGCCGCAGTTAGCAGATACCATTCTAGCCCACGACGCTACCGGCGCCGCTACTAGCGCTGTTCTCAACAAGTGCGGCGCTACCGGCGCTGCTATTAGCGCTACTGCTACGAGTACCGCTGTTACTAGTGCTAATAGCACCCCTGCTGCTGGTGCTACCGGCAACCATGCTGCTGATGCTGCTGATGCTACTGGCAACCCTGCTGCGGGTGCTACCGGCTGTTGCTGTGGTGCCGGTACGGCAAACCAAGCTAGTTCCACTAACCATCGCACCGCTACCGTTACACGCAATACTAAAGAAACGCAGATTAGCATTAGTGTCGACTTAGATCAGCCTGGCCACAGCCATATTGATACGGGCATTGGCTTCTTTAACCACATGCTCGATCAAATCGCAACCCATGCCGGTTTCTCCTTACAAGCGCAGATTAAGGGCGACCTCGATATCGATGACCACCACACTATTGAGGACACTGGTATTGCTTTAGGCACGGCCCTAAAGCAAGCCCTGGGGGACAAGCGCGGTATTGGTCGTTTTGGCTTTATTATCCCTATGGATGAAGTACAAGCTCAGATTATGGGGGCAAGCACTGCCTGCTCTCATACAGCCAGCCCAGCCGAGGCAACTAAGGGAAGCAGCGCCGATAGAAGCAGCACCACCAATAGCCTCTTAACCTTAAATGAGCGGGGCGCTCTGAGTACAGCCGCCGCCACTAGCGCTGATGATGAGACGGTGAACGTAGCCTTAGATATCTCGGGACGTCCTCATGTCGAGTTTAACTTTACAGCTGACTTTACCCGTGAAGATATCAATGGCTTTAGTACCCAAATGGTGCCTCATTTCTTTGAATCTTTAGCGGTGGCCATGGGCTTAACCTTACATATGCAGGTAACTACAGGTAATGCCCATCACCAGGTTGAGGCCCTATTTAAGGCCTTTGGTCGTGCTTTACGCCCGGCTATTACTATTACCAGTAATGAGCTTCCCTCTTCTAAAGGTGTGCTCTAACTAAGCCTACCTGAGATAAGCTCTAGTTTCCCCACAAGTGGGCTAGTGCTCTCACCAAAAACCCAAATGGGCTGGTGCTCTAGTCTCCCCCTCTAGTAGGTTAGTGCTCTCACTAAACCTACAGAGCCTCCAGAACCTACAGAGTCTACAGAGACTACAGAGTCTACAGAGACTACAGAGTCTACAGAGTCTACAGAGACTACAGAGCCTACAGAGCATACAGAACCTACAGAGGCTACAGAGGCTATGCTCTTAGCCCCTAAAGAGGCTGATGGCGCCACCTGCTAGCACTGGCAATGCGGTCGTAGACGCGTCCGCGGGATTGGTAAGATTAACCCTATTGTTGTTTTTTTTTCTTTCTGCGACTTAGTAGTTCGCGTTATTTTTCTGAACTCTACTCCCTCTTTATGATGCCTTACTAAGCCATGCGTCCGCTGTGAGTACGCTGTAACAGCGCACAGTGCTGCCAGAGCGAACTCCTGGGGCATAGAAGTGCAGACCGTGCGAGCTCTTTTAGCGTAGGTATGAGCCCAGCACTATACAACATGCACCCTACTGGTAGCGTCCTACTGTTAGCGTCCTTTGAGAGGCCCGACGGGGAACACCCCTGCGACTGACCAGCAGCGCTGCATGTTACTACAGATTAGAATCAGGGTGCTCCTATCTTGTAGCTGCTCCTATCTTGTGGCTGCTACTTCCTACCAGCTGCTGCTAACTACCAGCTGCTGTTAACTGCTAGGTTATGGTCAATAGCAAAGCTTAAACGTCCGGAGATGCGAGTACTCTCCGCAGTGCCAGCACAAATGGCCGCGCAAGTGCAGCAAGTAAGCAAATGCAGCTAGCAGGCAAACGCAACTTAAAGTACCAGCGCCGCGAAGAGAACGTGAGATGCATAGCTAAGTCTTGAGGGGCTCTAGTGAAGCTAGGTTAGGCTTGTGGAGCCAGGTTAGGATAGTAGGGCCATGCTAGGTCAGGCCATATTATGTCTACTCAGGCCATGGTAAACCAGGTCAGGCCATGGTAAACCAGGTCAGGCCATGTTATGTCTACTCAAGCCATGCGGGGATAAGAGGCAGAGATTTTCTGAGGCAAGTCGATGAAACTATGTATTGTGGACACTAAGTCAGCTAACTTTAACTCAGTGGTGCAAGCCCTCAAGCGCTTAGGCGTGGAGCCCCATATTAGCGCGGACTTAAATGAGCTTAAACAAGCTGATAAGCTCATTATGCCAGGCGTGGGCTCAGCTTTAGCGGTAACCGCTGGACTCTTAGGCTGCTCTTTAGAAAGCGCAGCGGCCTGTCTTCTCTCTGGTAATGCTCAAGACAGTGCGCTCATTGATTTTATTAAGCACTATGACAAGCCTCTCTTAGGTATTTGCTTAGGCATGCAAGTCCAAGCCGAGGCCTCTACTGAAGTGCCTCAGGGCTCCACGCAAGAGAGTATTAAGACCCTGGGCCTTGTGCCAGGAACAGTACACCGCCTCAAGGTAACTACAGGTGAGGGCGCTCATCGTACCAGCTTGCCGCTTCCTCATATGGGCTGGAACACGGTAAGCCATAATAACCACCCGCTCTTTAAAGGCATTCCGGAGCAGAGCTACTTCTACTTTGTCCATAGCTACTGTTTAGATGTAGGCGCCCCCACTATTGCTACCTGCACCTATGGCCAACCTTTTAGTGCGGCTATTGCTAAAGATAACTTTATGGGCGTGCAATTCCACCCCGAGAAATCGGGCGCGGTAGGGGCGCAGCTTTTACAGAACTTTATTGACCTGTAAACGCCACGCGATGCAATACTAAACAAAACCGTGCCATCTCTCTCTAAGCTGAAGCTAGTAAGCAAAGCAGGGAGATAAGCCAAAAGGCGAGATAAGCAAAGCCGCGCGTGGGGCGGTACTGTTGGCAAAGCAGCGCATGTGGTGGTGCGCTTGGCAATGCCACGTACCTGGCTATGCGCTTGGCAATGCAGCGCAATGGGCGGCACTGTTAGCAATGCCACGTAAGGAGCTAACTATGCTAAGTAGCACTACCAGTGCTAGTAGCACCACTCGCTGGATTACATTACCTGGATTGCTTACATTACCTAGATTGCCTACATTATCGATACTGCTTGCATTATCGATACTGCTTGCATTATCGAGATTGCTCGCATTATTTGGCTTGGTGCTTCAAAGGATTACACTTATATCATGCTCATTCCTGCCTTAGATCTCATTGATGGTCAAATCGTCCGCTTAAAACAAGGTGATTTTGCCGAAAAAACTGTTTTTAATCTCGATCCCATAGCTAAAGTACAAGAGTACGCTGCGGACGGGGCCGCCCTCATTCACTTAGTTGATTTAGACGGCGCTAAAGACCCGACTAAACGCCAATTAGAGATTATTGCAAAATTAGTTAAGGCTAGTTCTTGCCCTATTCAAACTGGTGGTGGCATTAGAACTGCCGCTGATGTTGAGAGTCTACTCAAACTCGGGGTGGAGCGTGTAGTCGTAGGCTCAGCTGCGGTATTAAATCCTAGCTTTGGCAAAGAGTTAATTAGCAAATGGGGCGCCGAACACATTACCCTGGCTCTTGATGTCAAGATTATCGAGGGCACGCCGCGGGTGGCTACTCATGGCTGGCTTAAGGTCAGTGCCACTAGCATTTATGACCTCTTAGATGACTTTAAAAGTGTGGGCTTACAGCATGTACTCGTGACCGACATTGCTAAAGATGGCATGATGGGTGGAGCGAATAATGAGCTCTATCGCCTCTTAGCCGAGCGCTATCCTGAACTGGATGTCATTGCCTCGGGTGGTATTTCCTCACTCCAAGATCTCAAAGACTTACAAGCGCGGGGAGTAAAGAGTGCGGTCTTAGGACGCTCACTATTAAGCGGTGCTTTTACCTTAAAAGAGGCACTCACCCTGTGGCCTAATAGCTAAGAAAGCCTACGCTGGCGCGCGCGGCATGCCGCAGATGAACGATGCAACATGCAGCTGATGCTTGCCAGCACTTAGCAGCGCTTGCTAACACTTAGCGGCACTTAACAGCGCTTGCTAACGCTTAGCAGCACTTAACAGCACTTGCTAACGCTTAGCATCTGCTATCAGGCACCAGTTATCTAGGACGAGTAAGCGCGGCCATGCGGGCGGCCTCATGCCTCCTCATTTACTAAGGAATTCCTGAGACTTACCTTATTAACAGTACTAGCCACTGTCTGTGCTGTGGCACTTAGTACCAGCCACCGTCTATACTGTGGCACTTACCGCGGAGATTGTTATGCTTGCCAAAAGAATTATCCCCTGCCTTGATGTGCGCGATGGGGTAGTGGTTAAAGGGGTACAGTTTAAAAATCATGAGGTAGTCGGTTCAATTGTAGACCTAGCTAAGCGCTATGCCGATGAGGGCGCTGATGAGCTGGTGTTTTACGATATTACCGCCTCAGCTCACGGCTATAAGGTTGATAAGTCCTGGGTGGCTCAAATCGCTGCGGTAATTAACATTCCTTTTGCCGTGGCTGGGGGTATTCGTACTATTGAAGATGCCCAGCAAATTCTCGAATATGGCGCAGATAAGATCTCCATTAATAGCCCAGCTTTAGCCGATCCTGAACTCATTACCCGCCTCTCTGACCGCTTTGGCGTGCAATGTGTGGTCGTTGGCATTGATAGCTACTACGATGCCACTACTAATGAGTATCAAGTCAAGCAATTTACTGGTGATGAAAAAACCATTAGTACCACCAAATGGCGTACCCTCGATTGGGTCTCAGAAGTGCAGAAGCGGGGTGCCGGTGAGATTGTGCTCAACATGATGAACCAAGACGGCATGAAAAATGGCTATGATATTAAGCAATTGCAAGCAGTGCAAGAACGCTGTCATGTGCCGTTGATTGCCTCGGGTGGAGCTGGTACTATGGAACACTTCTATGATGCCTTTAATGAGGCTGATGTCTCGGGAGCCTTAGCGGCCTCGGTGTTCCACAAGAAGCTCATTTATATTGGTGAGCTCAAGTCCTATCTCAAGAATAAGGGAGTAATTGTCCGTGAATGAGTTGCGTGAGTATTGCCATGGTTTTACCAAAGTAAGCGACATTGACTTTGCTAAAGGTGATGGCTTAGTACCAGTCATTGTGCAAAATGCCCAAGACGGCCAAGTGCTGATGTTAGGCTATATGAATGATTCCGCACTAGAGAAGACCTTAGAGACCAAATTAGTAACTTTCTTCTCACGCAAGCACCAACGCTTATGGACTAAAGGAGAGGAGAGCCATAACTATCTGCACTTACGCTCTATCGCTTTAGATTGCGACCAAGACACTTTATTAGTGTTAGCCCGTCCTGATGGCCCTACCTGCCACTTAGGGACTAAGACCTGCTTTGATGCTAGCCCGATGGCTGATGCTACCGTGAAATACCTGGCGGCACAAAAAGGCCTGTGCTAAGCGTGCCCGCACCAGTGTGCCGCACTAAGCGCGCCTGTACCAGTGTGCCCGCACCAGTGTGCCGCACTAAGCGCGCCTGTACTAAGCTTAGAACAGCTGCAACCTGCTAGCCCTAATAAGCAACATAACTCGCGCCTGCTATATAGTTCTAGATGGATCGAGCTAGCCCGCGTCAGCTCTAGGAAGCTATCTAACTTGCGCCTGCTCATAAGCGCGATCGTAGCCTGGCGCTAGTAACATAGCTCTCGCTAGAACGGAGCGCCATTCTCTAGCAGAAATAGCAAAGGCACACTCTCACCCCCGGTTGTCACCGGGGAACGGCCCTCTATCCTACCATGTCCTATCATGTCCTATCATGACATTTCCTCTGGCTATTACGAAGTCTAGTCTCTCGCGCTGCCCTTATCTCCGCCAACCTAGTATCTAACCACTAGAACGCCCTTGGGCATGATTTATCTAAGGTTTTGTTACTTTCCTTAGCCACCCCTAGAGCCCGAGAGAAATAGCTTAGTAAGGTCTTATGAAGCTAAGCAAACGACACAACGCTTAGCTATTCTTTCGTAAGAATTGAGTTCATTTTTTAAAAATGTAAAGGTAGCTAAGGTCGCCCCTGAACATATCTCATAGCTCTATAATGCAACCTCCACAAACTCGTGCCAATGCAGGTATACCCCCCATGGGCAGGATTTCTCTAAAGTTGCGAGAGCTCGCCACCACATGAGCACGCCCTCTATCTGGTGAAGCTATCTCTATTGGCTCTCTATGGGCTCTCTATGGGCTCTCTATGGGCTCTCTATGGGCTAACCCGCGATAAATGGCTAAGCCAGGCACAAAACTACGGAACGGGCCTGCTAAGTCCGGTCCTGCTAAGTCCGGTCCTGCTAAGTCCGGTCCTGCTAAGTCCGGTCCTGCTAAGTCCGGGCCTGCTAAGTCCGGTACGTACTAACGTGGAACAAGATCGCCAATCACGCTATTGAATTTATAGTTAAACCACTCACCCGTGATAAAGAGCTCGACTACCTTACACGCAACTTCAGGGGTAATAGTAAACCACTCCCGCGGGTGATGAATTTTACCGGAGCTGGAGCGAATCGAGACATTAAGCCGCCGCTCATCCAGGAAAGCATGCACTACCTGCTCTAGCTTATGCGGATTATAGAGATAGCAAGGATAAGTTGCGACAATCTCCACTGGTGCTTCTAAGTACGTAGGCTCACTCACGGCATTTTTAATGCGATTCTCCACCCTACCCTCAGTAAAGCCAATTTTAACCAGAGCACTATGCTCGGACAGCTGAACCAGGGTTGGATTAGTACTTAATGAGCGCAAGATATAGAGAGAGCCCTTACAGGTTCCGGCTAAATTAGCGCTGTTGGCATTACGAAATTCCCACTCTGTCTGGGGGCGTGGGCGCACTGCTTGCAGATTACTAGCTTGTAGATTGCCGTTTTGCTGATGCTCCGCTTGCTGACTGCTGGCTTGCATATTTTCCGCTTGCGGAGTTCCTGGTGATGTCACCTGCTCTTTCCTACCTAATCCAGGTAGGTTAAGCCCCATCTTTTCTCTGTAGCTCAATCCGGCATTATCGATTAACTCCTCTGTGCCAACAGCGGTTTTACCATGGGCAAAGAGGTTCACCTGCTGACTTAACTCAGCTAACAGTTCTTTACCTTGAGGCGTCGCTGCTACCACCAATTGTCCTTTATTCTGGAAGAGATTAGCCCGTAAAGAGGAATTAATAGGGTCACTCTGGGAGCCTGAGGCATTAATCGTTAAAACACGAAATAGACTTTGCTTATCGGTACCTAGTCTTTTTTTGGTAGTAATGGCAGCAATGAGCATAGCCAAACCTTTTAAGTAGTAGAACTCTCCTACATGGAATATCGCCTGGGTCTTAGTGAAGCTGGCAGTTTGGAGTTTGAGGTCATGCGATCTCAGACCTTCACTCACCCGCTTAAAGAGCGGCTCATAGAGTGCAAAATCCGGACAGACTTGCAAACGCGCTACCTTATTATCAAAGCTCTTAGGCTTCTTATAAGAGCGCCGTGCTATCTCATAAGGCGACTCACTAAATAAGTCATCGTCATCTTCCGCGTCCTCATCTGCAAGGTCATCCAGCTCATCTAAGAGACCATCATCATCATCATTAAAGATATCATCAAGACTAAGCGCCACATTATCTGTAATGGCACGGGTTGCAGTGCTCGTGCTGGCTGTAGGATTAGCACTAGTTGCCGTGCTTACGCTAGTTGCCGTGCTCACGCTAGTTGCAGGATTAGTGCTGGTTGCCGTGCTGGCGCTGATTGTAGTGCTGACACTGCTAATCGCGGCGCTAGTGCTAGAGGCGCTAGTGCTAGAGGCGCTAGTGCTAGAGGCGCTAGTGCTAGAGGTGTTAGTACTAGGATTGCTAGTATTAGTGGTAGGAGCACTGGTAGTAGTATTACTTGTAGTGGTAGCATCCGGAGCCGCTGGGTTATCCCCCCTATCTGGAGCGAGCAGTTTTTGCTTGTCACTACTCCTTGTCTGGAGGTGTTGCTTATCGGGTGCTGCAGTTTCTGGTTCTGCGTCTAAATTGGCTTCCAACTCGCCGTGCTTAGTTTCAGGTGTAACAACGTGCGGCGTGGTGTCCTGTTCTAGCTGTAGGCTGTCATCATCATCATAATCATCATCTAAGATGCCATCAGGGTCATTATTAAAGATCTCATCAAGAGAGTGCCAATCTTTAATCTCATCTAAAGCAGAAACAGGAGCTGAAGCAGGCACAGGAAGATTGCTATGCGGCTTTCCATCTAAGACGCCAGGTGCAGCACTACCCGAGAACGGCCCTACGGCTAAAGCATCTGCTCTCTCGGGCTCCTTTGGCTTATCGTACTCATCTTGTTTTTCGAGCTTATCTTGCTTTTCGTGCTGCTCTTGCTTTTCGATCTTATCTTGCTTGTCCTGCTTATCTGGCGGCACTAGCGCTTCTCCAAGTGTAGCTGCTATCGTAGTACTATCGCTAGGTATTAGCTTAGCAGCAGTGATTGGCTTAGAGTCAGAGATGAGCTTAGAGTCAGAGATGAGCTTAGAACCAACAGTTGCGGTGAAATGATTGGTAGTAGTGGTGTTGGTGGTATGGGTAGAGTTAGTGATAGCAGTGGGGCTATTGGTAGAAGTAATGCTGGTAGAGGTAGAATGCGTGGCGATGGTATGCGTGGCAGTATTAATAGCGGTGGTGCTAGTGGAACCGGGGACAGTAGCGGGGGCACGCAAATAAGGCACAAATTCCGCTGGGATAGCTAGCTCTGACGTGACAAAAGCCATGAGCTTAGCGCATAACTCTCTATCCGTATCTAATTGGCGTAAAAGCTGATTAGCTAAGACTATTTCAGAAATATTACTCGCATGTGAGCAAGGCCAGTGCTTATAAATAGCGATAAAACTTTGGAGAGACTCATAGCAAGAGTCACTAACAGAAGTAGTCTCGGATTTATTAGGCGGAATCAGTGGTTTTACATCATCCAGGAGGCCTAAATCGTCGGGATCATTCAAGATATCATCTAGCGATAGCGGAACATCATGAGAAGATATAGTGATCATAAAGCCAACTCTCCACGCCACTACGATCAACAAAGCACAAAACAAGCAAAACCGCGCAAAGTAGCACCGTACCAGGCAGCACCGTAAAGAACAGAACCAAGAGGAGTGGAGCTTTGCAGAAAGGAGCAAAGCAGAGCTGCCGCCGAGCTGCAGCAGCGCCACAGCACAGAGCTACTGCCTTAGCTATCCTACACCAATAGTAGCAGCAAAACTAAAAGCGCACACTTGGAATAAGACTTTACCACAAGCTTAGCCATTCTGGAGGCAAGGGCTCTTAGAGCTTGTAGGACTCTGAGAGGGTTACGCCTCTTAGAGCTTTGCGGGCTCTTTGGACTTTGAGGCCTTGCGTGCTAACTCCTCTCCGGCTTTATCTTATTTAGCACGCTTTTGCTTAAGAATATATTTCAAAGCAAACTGGAGGCTAAACATAATGTGTGCTAGCCCTTACTCCGCGAGGTCGGTGCTCTTTAAGCTAGGGAAGCGATGATGCTTTCTCATAAACGCCGAGATCTACTCAGATAGCACCATAGCCTCAGGTGGCGAGAAGATATTACACAAGGCCCGATAGTAACTCTTTTGCATCTGGTCATGGAGAATCTCGGGCATATGCTCTTTAAGCTCAATCTGAGTAAGAAAAGCGCTATAGTCACGCTCCCATCTTTCATCATGACCATAGCGCTGCTCAATAAAGGAGTGCGCCAGAAAGAGCAAGATAATCAGGTCTTCGTGGTCCATACAATAGCCAAAGCATTGCTCGGCAAAATCAAAGAACAGTTCTGCCCAGTGGTCGCGTAACTTATCACTTGGCACCAAATCTTCAACCAGGAAGTCGATGTCTAAAACATAAATATCGGGATGTTCCTGGGCTTCAAACATCACTGACTCGATAGCATCGACAAAATGCTTCCGCCATTTGGTTATATGCGGAGTTAACTTAAGATCAGAAGCATGCAGATAAACCTTTTTCTCTTCATAGTCCCCATAATTGTCCAGAAAAAGCCTTCCTCCTGCGCTTGCAAGAGGTAGTCGGCATAAGTTTGTAAGACATCTTGGTGCTTAAGATCTTGATGCTTAGAGATATAAGCGACGATAGACTGAGTAAGCAGATCAATATCGTGAGAAAAGGTCTGGCACTCTTGGCCTATATGCTCATACTGAGGATTTCTCGGACTACAAGCACACTCTAAATAGTCTTAGTAGAAGTAGCATTGCGGATAGAGAATATTTAAGGCATAGCCGACAATGTCCTCCAGAATTTCTTTGCCCCATCTGCTTTTAACCAGGGCAAATACATCTACAGGAAAGATAGCAACAAAGGTGAGTGCTAGGACATCGATCCCCCTCCGTGCTAATTGCTGCGTCACCGGGTTGCCACAAAGATTAGGCAAGTTATTTTGCACTAACTCCATCCTAAATCTCCTTATGTTCCTGCAATGTCTCCTTTCCCTATGCCCTCAGGGAAAAACCTCTTCTTAAATTCTTAAGTAGAGTAAAGCTAAGTTTACTATTAAGCGTGGCAGCTACGCGAGCTGAGGCGCTAACTGGCGCTAGCTTATGCCTCTATGTGCGCTAGCTTATGCGCTATTACTCGTTGACTGATATATGTGACACTTGGTGCAGCTTGCTTTTAAGTAATGGAGTCATAGCTGCTGGGTCTAAGGTGTCACATATTTATTTTCACAAGTAATAACTGGCACTAGCCTATGCGTTGATGTGCGCTAGCTTATGCGCAGGCAGGCTCAATGGTACCTTGGGGCCATGGTGCAATGGTGCCATGGTACTATCACTCAGCTTATCCGAGATCAGCGCTTACTGCTCTCTTTTTTGCACTCAGAGTGCAGCCTCTACACTAATAGTTCCACCCTATGAACTAATAGTGCAACTCTATGAACTAATAGTGCCGCTCTCTAAACTAAGTGCTTAGCTCGCAGAGAGCATTTCTCAGCGCTCCATGCGCTCATTATCAGCTCTAAGCTCGTCAAGAGATGATGCCCTTATTGCTGCTTGAGCTATACGCCGCATAGCGCGCTCTCTCTACTCTTATCTCACCAAGATAAGCCAGAGACAGACGAAATTGCCACTCCTCTAGCACTGATACCTTACAGCAAGCAAACCCGAAATGTGGTGCAGCGGGTTTTACGTCTAAGAGTGTTGCCGCAGGATTTACGTCCTGCGTGGTGCTGCTAGTTGTATGTCTCGCATGGTGCAGCTATTTTTAGCTCTGGCCTGGTGAGCGTTTGTTACGTCTAGCTATGGTTCTAACCATAGCGATTATCTTTGCTAGCTCAGGTACGGTGCAGCACTGGGCTTCAATGTAATTAAACCTGAGCTTGATTGAGAATTTGTTTGAAAACCAGGTTGAGCCTCACAGCAGAAGTTCGTAGAGATTGTAGTAGCAGAAGCAGAGGTTAGCAGACACGCGAGCGTGCATCTTGCAAAGTTTGCTTGAGCTGCTCCATCGCCTGAGCTAACTCACGCTCTTGCGTATCTTCACTCTCTAGAGAGGGCATACGCTGATGCTCGGCATAGAACTTATTAACCTCGCCCCATACGGCTAAAGCATCTTGATCGGCAAAACTACTAGTCACAGCATTTTCCCACGTTGTTTTCAATTCGTGTTCTAAATGAGGCAACAGCGCACAGCGGCGCATTACCGCTCCGGGCAGACCGTATTCGCGATAATGACTCTGCTTAGCCTTCTTTGGCTAAGTAGCCATGATTAACTCCACTGAATAGAAGTAGTGTTATCCCCCTACAAGTTAAGCATGTGCTCATACCACGTACAACTATTCATATGTTTATCTGATAACCAGCGCTCTTATCTGTCTGCGTCTCTACTCACCTCTTAGCCTGGTATCCCGCACCGCGCTAACCACCAGGCCTAATCAGCAGCAGTCCTCGTAACCGCCACCACTTATAACCTCAAAGCCTTATATTCAGCCCGTACCATATCTTTAATCTGCTGCAGCTTATGCGCTAAGCATTGCTCGACTGGGTCAGGGCTATTTTTATCAGGCAAGCGCTGCTTAGCTAAGTAAAAAGCATTGACTGTTCCTAGCACTTTAAGAGCCTCACTATGAGTAGCCACGAGCGCTACTA
>Cebus_capucinus_imitator_PRJNA485217_SSR093__coassemble_606_pt1 | contig 12885 bp, 2 predicted proteins | sample Cebus_capucinus_imitator_PRJNA485217_SSR093__metabat2_low_PE_002 | metagenome-assembled genome bin Cebus_capucinus_imitator_PRJNA485217_SSR093 | reverse complement strand
CAGCACTGTCATAAATTAAGAAGGCGCTCCTGAGTAAGGCTGCCGGTAAATTCTCAATTCAACACTAATGCTAGTGCTACGTACTATTTGCTAAGTAGTGCTAGCTATAAATTGCCTATCTGTGCAATTACAGTGGGGTGGCAGTTAATTTGTGACAGCTATGTCTAGTGCACTTCACTACTAATTCACTTCCTTGCTGGTGCGCTTGATTGAGCGCGACTATAACTAGAACTAAGCTCAGCACGCTGGCACGCTGGGGCTCGAAAGCCCGAGCTTTTGCCGAGAAAAATCAGGAAGCGCTGGGGATTTTGCGTATATTTATAAATTTGTGCTATCATGTGCTCGACGCAACAGCCTATCAAAGCTTGCTTCGTCTGGCCCTTACTTTGAGATACGCTTCTCGACGCAATCGTAAAAATTGACGCGCTCTTATAAATAGGGATCACGAGGTTAAACTCTATAAGCTCTTGCCCTGCCTTGTGGCATTAAGCCGCCTCTCCTCGTGAGCTCTGGCGTTAGCACCACAATAGACCTTCCAAGGTCAGACTCTGACGATAATGGATCTTGTGAGTCTTTCCAAGAATGAGCTTTTCTTAGTAATTCCTCTATCTAGGTAACATTAACCTCTTTACGTAATCTCGCCCACAATCACATAAACTGAAGTTTTCCTCATTATTAGTTGCGGTAACTCTCCATAAAGAGAAGACTTTGCCCATTGAGCTTAAGCCTTGCAGAAGTACCATAAAACATAAGTCATAATTAAGGCAGTCCTCATTAAACTGGCTCAGTCTAGCTTAAAAGATAGCGCGCTAGAGCCATACTCATGGGGCTTAATTGTGGCTTGCTAGGTTAAATAAAGCTTAGCTAGCACGATTTAGCTGGTGCTTAGTAGCTCTCCTGCACAAGAGAGCAAGGACAGCAGCTTGGCGCTAGCTCTAGCCCCACAACTTATAGGGCAACATATAGAGCTACTTATAGGGTAACTTATAGGGTCACCTAACGCCCACGATGAAGACATCTTGAAGTGAGCTACGAAGCTCACTCCTACTACCGTGATTACGCTCATGTACCGTGGTTACGCTCATGTACCGTGATTACGCTCATGGTTTTCCTAAGAAAAACTCCCTCTCTTTACTCACAACTGCCCATAGCTCCCTTGCGGCGTGCTTGGCGTACGCAGGCTAGGACTACTAGAGCGTAGCTAAAACAGGCTAGCCTATCGTAGCTATAACCGGCTATGACTTACGTATCTAGCACCAGCTAGAACTACTAGAGCGTAGCTAGCACCAGCTAGGACTTAAGTAGAGTGAGCTAAGCAGTACTAACTTGGCTTGAGTCATCAGGCTTAGCTTAGTCATTCCATCAGGTTGCTTAAAGAAGAGAAGCTTAACAACTAACAAGCTTAGGCTTGTGTTTGGCGTGGTCGCCTTACTTATTACAGGACTTAACCGTCTGCAGCGACGAATCAGTCTCAAGAGACTGAGCTTGCCTGAGCGGACAAGCTGCAAGAAAGCTGCGGCAAAGCGGCGTAACAACCGCGGGCAAAGATGCAGTAAAGCCGCGGCATGCCGCAGTCAAGCTGCCGCATTTCTTATGCTTTAGCAAGTAAGTACAACGATAAGTGAGGCTCACTAAGCCCGCCCAACCCTGCTAGCCTCGCTAGCCTACTAACCTTAAAGGTTGTCTTAGGCTAGCTGAAACCCTAATCATGCGGCGGCACCACGCCACCACGTATAGTCAAGGAAGATAGTTCCAGCTCTGGACATAGCGCTTTATGCGCCTCCCTCGCTCCTTACTTATAAAGTAAGTTTGCTAACTCCTGACGCCTGGTAGCGGTGCAAGCACTGCCGAATCAACCTCCCTTAATGCAGGAAAGGGCAACTCTGGAACCAAGCCGTTATGGTTTTAACCATAACGTCGCTTTAGTTATGCACTCCTAAGCGCTACGCCCGGCGTGCACGCATGCGCTCAACACTAGATGTGCCAAAGTGCGCTTAAGTGCGTTAAGCACTAGATGTGCTGAAGTGCACTGGAGTGCGCTTAGCACTGGAGTGTGCTTTGCACTGGAGTGTGCTTTGCACTAGATGTGCTAGTGCGCTTAGCACAGAGTGTTAGCTTGTTCCTTATCTGGCCCTAGCCTGTGCTAGGGGATTCTGAGGCTTTTTGATGAACTTAAACGAACTAAAAAATACCCCGGTTACTAAACTGGTTGAAATGTGCGAGCAGGCCGGTATCGAAAATACCGCTCGTTTAGGCAAAAAAGAGATTATCTTCCACATCCTGCAGTTATGTGCTCGTAATGGTGAAGATATCTTTGGTGAGGGTGTCATTGAGATCTTACCTGATGGCTTTGGTTTCTTACGTAGTGCGGACAGCTCTTACTTAGCAGGTCCTGATGATATCTACGTCTCACCTTCCCAAGTGCGTCGCTTCAATTTACGCACGGGTGACTCGATTGCCGGTAAGATTCGTCCACCAAAAGAGGGTGAACGCTACTTCGCCTTACTCAAGGTTGATGCCGTAAACTTTGAATCGCCAGAAAAAGCCCGTAATAAGATTCTCTTTGAAAACTTAACCCCAATCTTCCCAACGGAGCGTCTGCGCTTAGAGTTAGGTAATGGCTCGAAAGAAGATATCACTGCCCGCGTGATTGACCTCACCGCTCCTATTGGTAAGGGTCAGCGCGCCTTAATCGTTGCCCCACCAAAAGCTGGTAAAACTGTCTTACTGCAAAACGTCGCCCACTCGATTAGCGCCCATAATCCTGAAAGTATCCTTATCGTGTTATTAATCGATGAGCGTCCTGAAGAAGTTACCGAAATGCGCCGTATGGTTAAAGGTGAAGTGGTGGCTTCGACCTTTGATGAGCCACCAGCACGTCACGTCCAGGTTGCCGAAATGGTCATCGAAAAGGCCAAGCGCCTAGTCGAGCACAAGCATGACGTTATTATCTTTATGGACTCCATTACCCGTTTAGCTCGTGCCTACAACACCGTTATTCCAGCTTCGGGCAAGGTTTTAACAGGTGGTGTGGATGCCAATGCTTTACAGCGACCAAAGCGTCTCTTTGGTGCAGCCCGTAATGTGGAAGAGGGTGGTTCGCTCACCATTATCGGTACAGCCTTAATCGATACCGGTTCTAAGATGGACGAAGTTATTTACGAAGAGTTCAAAGGCACCGGTAACATGGAATTACACTTATCGCGTAAGATTGCCGATAAGCGTGTCTACCCAGCTATCGACGTGACCCGCTCTGGTACCCGTCGCGAAGAGCTCTTAACTTCAGATGCCGAACTGCAAAAGATGTGGATCTTACGTAAGTTCCTGCACTCCATGGGCGAAATCGAAGCTATGGAATTCTTAATCGATAAACTCGGCATGACTAAGACTAATGAAGAGTTCTTCGATGCCATGAAACGTAACTAGAAGCAGCGCTCAACTTAGCACTAATCCTAGCGCTCAGCTAATTTCCGCTAAGCTAAGCGCCCCCCCAAGTGAGCTTGTGGCTTAATGAGCTTGATGCTGGGTTAGTTCGCTAATAAGTTAACTTTACGCTTCCGCGATAGCTCTCCGCCCCTGATAGTCTCAGGGGCAGTTTTTTTGTTATCAGCCCCACTCCCCTCATCCGCGTTGCTACTATCCCTATATACGCACGCCCCGCCATCCCTGCAGCTTCATTCCTGCCACTTCTCTTATATAAAAGCTACCCATCATAAAAATAGCTTATGACCAAAATTAGCCTACTCTGATCGCACCTAAATTAGCCAGCTCTAATCACACCTAAATTAGCCCCTATCGCCCTCATAAGCTTAGCCTAATCTCTCTACCATAAACTCCAGCTTCACTAACCCTCTCCTATTAACTTCAGCCTTCTTAATCTTGGCCCTATTTGCTTCAATCATATAGCCTCAACCCTACTAACCTCTGGGGCTATTAACCTCTTAAGCTATTAGACTTAACCCTATTAGTCACCTCAAGTCTATTAACCTCTTGAGCTATTAGACTTAACCCTATTAGTCACCTCAAGTCTATTAACCTCTGGACTATTAGAGGCAGAGCTATTAGAGGCAGGGCTATTTTCCTTAAGTTATACCCCATACGTAAGCTAGGCCAGACCGGCCGGCGGCAAAAAAATCGCAACAAACATAGTTTTATCTTTAAAGAAATAAAGTCCACTCCAGGCCCGCAAACACTAAGGGATAAGCTTAGTAAGATAACTTCTAGCTACCTTGGTACGACTTTTCTGAGATTTTGCTACTTCCTGAGCTAGCTATCGAGAAATAGCTTTGTAAGATCTTAGAAGTGGTTAAAACTACTCAATGCTTAGCTATTATTGCGTAAGAATTGGGTTCACTTATTAAAGTGGTAAAGGTAGCTCCAGCCGCCACTGAGCATATCTCATGGTTGGATAATTTAACCTCAACAAACTCGTGCCAATGTGGGTTCTAGCAACTTGTGCCCAGGTACTTAATACAGAACTTAGGAGGTAAATAAGGCAGGATAGCCGTAAGGACAGATATAAAGGCAGAAGTAAGGATTGTCGTAAGGAAAGCAGCAATACGAAATAACAAGAAATAAAGCTGGTTAAGCGCCCCGTATGACCGCAAAGCCTGCCCCTAACCGAAGCATGGACAGAGCCTGCTCTAGGTAGAGCCTGCTCTAGATAGAGCACTTAGCCTGCTCTAGGTGTAACGCCAAATCTGGTGCTGCGCTAGTACGCAAAGCAGCAGCGGTAGCGCCACATCGCATCCAGGTGCATGGCGATGGCGCAGCAAAGCTGCAGGGGCGCGAGCGCGCAGCGCGAGGCGGCGCGGCGCGGGGTCGACACGCGGCTGGCGAAGTCCAGGCCACGTTGCGGCGGTAGCAGGGCACGGGGGCGCGCCGGGGCGGCACGCGACGGGGGCGCCGCAGGCTCTAGAGCATGGGCATGTTAAAGCTTAAAGGATAAGGTTCACGCACCGGTTGTGGTACCTCCAAGAACTCTAATAAAGAGCGCTCAAACATGGTTAATTGGTCATAGCGTAAGCCCTCATTAACCACCCGAGCAGTTATCTCATTAAGCTTATTGAGCAGCACTTTAACATTAGACAGTTGCAACAGCGCACGCGTCTTCTTGTCCTGAAAGTCCTGCATCTTATGATAAAGCTTAGTGGCCAGCAACAGCTCTAAAGAAAGGGCTGCATAGATCATAAAGTCCTTACCGCGCAGCAATTGGTCTAATTGCTGTTGCATATGCAGACTAAAAGGATTTAAGAGCGCTCTCTCTTTTTTAAAGACATCTAAGCTCATGAGGTCAAACTTTTCGCTACTAGCGGCAAAGCAATGGGCCACATGGTAGGCCTCAGCCGAGGAGTCAACTTGATTACTCAGCATAAGCTTAAAGCAAGCTGCCTTTTGCACCAGCGGATGCTCATAGAGGTCTTGGAGCAGGTCCTGGAGCTTATGGTAATCCTGCTCATTAAAGCGCGGAATAGCCTGCTCAATCTTATCATTATCCAGCTCCGGCGGCAGCTCGCCTAAGAGCTCCTCCATAAAAGACTTATCTTCCCAGTCCGCAGCTTCAGGAGAACTCCAGGAGGCCAATCTCCTCTGCTTTACTATGGAGATAGGGGCCTCATCGTAGTTCTCATCGCCACTAGCATAGTAGCCCTCATGACCTTGATATTGGCCGTCATCGTAGCCACCATGGCCTTGATAGTGGCCATCATGGCAGCCCTCATAATCATCTTCATAATGCTCATAAGAGCGAGGCGGAGCAGTCCGAGCGTCAGTCCGAGCGTCAGTCCGTGCATCAGTCTGTGCTGCTGTTTGCACAGCATTATTTGCGGCCGTCAGCTCCGCCGCTAAGAGCTGTTGGCGCTGCGCATTTTGGGCATTACGCCAGCCTTTTTGCCCTAAAGAAGATACTTCCGTCGCTTCATCATCAAAGAAGCTCTCATCCCAGCTCTCATTATTAGCATGATTTAGGGCAAGATTGCGGGCAGGATTGACGTTCTCCTGGTTAAGTGCGGCGCTAGCAGCATTAAAATAGCGGCGATAACCATCACTATCTTCGATATCGCCAATATCCCAATAGTCATCCCCGGCTTCATCACTCATAGCAGCACCAGCTTGCTGGTTAATCCACGCTTCTTGCGGATTGTCAGACGCCGTACCAATGGCGGCAGTAGCATCTGCGGCTAACGTACCTGCGGTGGACTTCCCCGCGGCGGTTCCCGCAGTAGCGCCGTTGGCGGTAGCGCCGCTGCTGCCCCCTAGACGGAGCGTATTGGCATTACTATCAGCTACCTGGGGCTCATTAATTAAAGAAGGATCTGGGCGCAAATAGAGCGGCACCTCTTCTAGCTTGGCGCGTTGCTGGGCACGGGCAATCAGCTCTTGCTCGCGCTTAATCGCTAGCTCTCTTTGCTTATGCTCATAGCGTTGCCTGGCTGCCACTCTGAGGTTATTTTCTTGCCGCTGATAACGCCAGGAATATACCGCCTGTCTCTTTTGCTCATAGCGCTCTAAGAGGGAAGCCATAAGCTCAATCTTTTTGAGTAAGCTCTCGGACAAACCTCCGGCGACATTTTGCGTGGACGGACGAATTAAAGACTCCGGATGCCACAGCGATTTCTCATAGAGAGCTGCGGCTGTTTCTTCATCCATCCCATACTTATCATCTTCATCCAAAGACTCATCAAAAGAGGAGTTATAGCTTTCTTCTTGCTCTTCCTCCCACTTGGCAAGCGCTAAGAGCTCATCTTTGAGCTCAATGAGCTTAGCTATATCAAAGATCACATGGAGATAGAGATCATTTTTCAGATAACGCGGTAAGCGCAGGCGCTCCGATTCAAAAAGCGAGATATGCACCGGCTTACGCTTAAAGTTCTCATCATAGAGACGTTGATAATCAGCGCTTTGCGTCAGATCAAATTCTGGGTAACGATAAGGAAACACCCGCACAAGGCTAAAGTAGCGCTCCGCATGCTGATAGGAATTAAGCGAGCGTAATTTCACGGCGTTAAGGCGTAAGATCCGCTCACCTAGTACACTGTTAGCATCAATATTAAAGCAGAAGCGGCGCCCCTCTTGGCATAAATGCCTAACCTGATTCGCCAGATCACGCGGGGCTAATGAGACTAGCGTCAGCCGCTGCTGTCCCGCTTTACTACTATCAGTAGTCACCCCTTTATTTAATAAAGCGCTCGTCCGCAGAGAGCTAGCATTATCTTCTTGCCCCGGCGCCGCCTGTCCTAACGTTGCTCCGTTTGGCATCTCCCCGCCTGGCACTTCATGGCCTGGTACTTCATGGCCTGGTACTGCACCACTACGAGCGGTTATACCTGGCTCTGTCTGGTCTGGCACTGAATGGACTGGCTCTGCCTGCGCATTATCGATACTAGTCCTATCTCTACTAGCATCGTCAGCCATGCTGTCCGCTCCGCCGTGCTGGCGCCGGGAGACGTCAGATTCCAGACCCACAGCGCTAGCTTCATCTATCACAGTGGAGGCGTTCTCGCCGCTGCTGGCAGCACCTGCCCCTGGTTGCATAGCAGCTCCAGATCCAGATATCCTGGCAGCGCCCGTCCCTACGCTCACTTCTCTCTCGGTCTCTGTAACGTCAGAGGCGGCGCCCCTCAGCTGCGATGAAGTCAGAGCGCGGGGAACATGAGGGGCACGTAGCATATTAACGCTGTTTTTATAGGTGCCATTATCACTACTATCATCAGCGGCAAAGTGAGGTTCATCAAGCTGATTGCTTTGCCATTGCTGATATTGCTTATGGTCATGGAAGCGCTTAGACGTATTCCACGAGCGTCCCGGCTCGCTGCTTGAGTCAGGACTATTAGCTTCATCTGGTACTGCCCGAGCCGTACTCTTTCCTAACTTAGCCTCGTCCTGGCGCTTGGCAGTAGAAATAAGCTTTACATCTCCCATAGCAGTAGGATTAATAGCCGCAGCAATACGCGCGCTAAAATCGAGCTCAGCCCGCAGCTCTAGCTCAGCATTAGGCTTTAGCTCAGTCTGAGATTCTGATTCGATTCTTAGTTCTTGCTCGGTTCTTAGTTCTTGCTCAGTTCTTAGTTCTTGCTCGGTTCCTGACGCTAGCGCAGCATGAGGTACTTGCGCGCTTCCTGGCTCTAGCTGCAAGCTAGAGTCTTGGGGCTGCGATAAGTTAGCCTCTGGCTTAGCACCATATGCTAATGGAGCACTTGGATCTGGCTGCGTTTGGTTCTGGTTCGGTCTCTTTCTCTTCTGCGGCGTGGTGACTAAGGAAGAGGCACTAAGCGCACTAGGCTCTGACAAGCCATCCTGCCTATTATTTGCATTAAAAAGGCTAGCCCGCAAGCTGGTGCTCTTTGTCTTAGTCGCCGGGGTAGTGGCGGAGGTATTGCTAGTAGTATTGAGTGTAGTGGTAGTAGTAATACTAGTACTACTACTGCTACTATTAGGAGTAATAGAGCTATCTTCTGCTAACCCAGGCGCGTAGGTATTACCATTAGCATTAGCATGGCTAGTAGCAGAGCTATTGGCTTGGCTAGTAGCATGGCCATGAGTATGGCTATGGGGATTAACGCTAGTACTGGTACTGGCGTGAGTATTAGCACTGGCTCTGACATGGGCGTTAGGGCTGGTACTAACATAGGAGCTAGCGCTGGCATTAATATGGTGGGAGCGGGTACTACTCTTAGCTAAGCCACTATGAGGCGTAGCCATACTAGCGCTACGCTGGTTGGATCCACGAGGCTGCTCTAAGAAAGAGGCATTTTCCTCTTTAGTGCGCTTGAGTTGGTCGAGACCGTCAATCGCGCCTAAAGCGGAGAGAGAGCCTAAATAATCTAAGGTAGCCGCGCCTTTTTTACTCATGACAGCGCGCACCATAGCATTAGAGATCATGGAATCACGACTACGCTTTAATAAACGTGCTCCCTCTAACTCTGACTCAATAAAATGAGCCCGATGATGCACGCCCACTGTTGGTGGGGTGTAAGTAAGCAAGTGGTTAAGGTAAGAGTAGATATCACTTAACTCATAGTCAGCGCTATGAAAGGTGCTAAAGGTATGCACTAAGCCAGTTTGGCTATTCATGATGAGCAATACTTGATCATCTTCATAGCGTAAGGTCTTTTTAAGGTAGGCCGTCATCCGGCGATTGGACCACTCGATTTGGCTACACTCTTTAGCAATAGCCCCATCTAACTCTTTACTATTAGTGGTGAGCTGATAGGAGCCAGCGCGCACCTGGTTAATCACATCATGGGGATAAGGTAAGATAAAAGCATAGTGATGCTCCGTTCTCCGTCTTTCGCGCTGTAAGCGCTCTTGCAGATGAGCAAAAAAGCGCGTTAAGGAGACGTCACTAATCGAGGAGAGCACCTCGTTAATGTCTTTTTCAGTTAAGGTATCGGCACAACATAAACGGGTGTTAGCCTGGAAAGAAATAAATTGGCTAAAGTCGAGACTACGCGATAACAGTATGTAATAAATGAGAGCTAAGATCAAACTCGCCTCTTGCGCATTCGACCATACTTCTTTAAAAGAAAGAAACCACGGACTCTGGCGAAGCAAATAATCCAAAGTATAAGTAGCACCCGCCTTATATACCATGGATACGTCCGCAATTGGCTCTTCGCCTAACTTGCTTTTAAAGACCAGCTGATACTGCACCGCATTGACATGAGTGCCTTGCGCTACTTCCTCACGGTACACATTGTAAGAGCGCAGCTGCGGATACTCATTGAGGAACTCTTCTTTCCAGATAATAAGTCCCGTGAGCCCACCGCCCTCGATTTTACCTACCGACTTACGGCCTTTTTTCTTAACGGTACGCCCATTATTTTGGGTAGTGGTATAAGGCCACAGATAGGAGTAGCCCCCTTGTACTTGCACCACGCGTAGAGGAGGTAGCACGGGAGTATTGGTATGAGAAGAAATAGACATATCTACAACTAAGCTTGACAAACTCTTGTTACTACCATAACAAGCACCACTAATTCACTATTGCCTGATTACCTGCACTAGCGTAAAAGTTAGTACCAGCGCTAAAGCTAGTGCTCACGCTAACTCCAGTGCTAGTTCTAGCGCAAAGCACACTAGCAAAAAACGAAATAACTCTCCTGAGCTCAGCCAAGCTAGGCCAAGCTAAGCACCATAGCACGTAGAGGTGCAACCTGGTGCATAGCAGCGGCAATGGCGCATGGCTCGTGAGCTTCACATGACTAGAAAGCTCCCTGCAGCTTAGCAATAAGGGATGACCCTAGGGCCTAGTTAGTGGGCATCGGCCCAATTATTACCAATGCCGACGCTGACTTCTAAAGGTACCCGCAATTTGACCACGTTCTCCATGATCTTTTTTACTTGGAAACAGAATGGCACCACAAGGTCATCCCGCACTTCAAACACCAGCTCATCATGTACCTGTAAAGTCAGGTGCACGCTATCTTCAGGCAAGGTTTGCAGATAGGCAAAAATATCGACCATGGCTTTCTTGATAATATCAGCAGCACTACCTTGCATTGGAGCATTAATAGCCGCACGCTCCGCAGTGCGACTGGTCACCCCCGTACTCTCAATGCCCTTGATATAAATACGATGGCCTAATAAGGTCTCCACATAACCCGTTTGCCGCGCCTGGCTAATAATACGCTCCATCAGATTTTTGATGGATGGGTATTGGGCAAAGTACTTGTTAATGTACTCCTTTGCTTCTACAGGAGTCATCCCGGTCTGGCGGGCTAACTTCTGATGCTTCATGCCATACATCAGACCAAAGTTAATGGTCTTAGCATGCATACGCTCTTCATCGGTGACTTTATCTACTTTCTTACCCAAGACCTGCGCGGCCGTGACCCGGTGAATATCGTGATGCTGCATAAAGGCATCGATCAGGTTTTGGTCTTCCGAGAAGTGGGCGATCAACCTGAGTTCAATTTGCGAATAATCGGCAGATACAATCTTGTATCCCGGCGGGGCGGCAAAGCTACAGCGGATTTGCTTACCCTCTTTAGTACGGGTAGGAATATTCTGCAAATTAGGCTCGGAGGAAGAAAGACGCCCCGTGACCGTACCCGCCTCATTAAAGTTAGTATGGACGCGCCCGGTATAAGGTGAAATGAGGGAAGTAAGCTTATCGGCATAAGTAGAGATAAGCTTAGAGATCTGGCGATAGCGCTGTACTTTGCTCACAATCTCATACTGCGGATCGACCTCACTTAAGATCTCATCTGCCGTGGAATAGCTCTTTTTGCCAAACTTATCTAAGCGCACTGTCTTCTTAGGATAAGGGATAGCAAGCTCATCAAACAGCACCTGTCCTAATTGCTTAGGCGAATTAAGGTTAAAAGTGTGGCCGGCTAAATCATAAATACGCCGCTCGGTGACAAACAGAGTTTCCTTTAGGGAGCGCCCTTGCTTACCTAATTCCGCCCCATCGATATAGGTGCCCACTTTTTCCATGGCATAGAGCACTTCTAAGACCTTAGTATCAAAAACCAAAGTCTCTAAACCATGAGGGCGCGAGGCCAGTTCCTCATAACAAATTTGATGTAATTGCAAGGACACTAGCGCTCTTTCGCAAGCATAAGTAGCAAAACGCGCTACCTCAACGCTACTTAAGGACATCTCCCTATTAGCTAAGACGTCTAGTGACTCCATCATGTGATAGTGGAGATAGCTATGGGCCAGGGCGCCAATATTCATTTCACTACTAGAGTTTAAGTTATGCGCCATGATCATAGGATCATTGCCCATGCCTCTTAACTTCATCCCAGCAAAGTGGAAGAAGAGATGCACCCGCTTCATGTTATAAGCGATTTTCTGGCTCTCAGTACTTTGTAACCACGAGCCTAAGGTAGCCTTAATTTGCTCAATCGTGATTTGCACCGGGACGCCAATATAACTGTGCAACAGCGGAATGTAATAGCCCTGCTCATTAGGCAAAGCGACGGCCATGCCGAGCATCGTCCCATCAGTAGGCGCATGGTGATTAGACTCCACATATAGACCCACTTGCGGAGATTTATCTAAGATCTGCGCTAACTCCTGTAACTCTGCATCTGTAGTAACGAGCTTAAAGTTACCTTGGTACTTACTCACATCAGCATAGAGATGGTGTTGCGACAAGTTAGCTAACACGCGCTCACCTTGTACCAGCACGTTTTCTAACAAATTAGAGCGTGGGACAGCAGTACTATTTTCAGTAGCAGCAACGCCCGTGCTTGGTGCTGTAGCAGCCGCTCCCGTGCTTGGTGCTGTAGCAGCATCGCTCGTGTTAGGCGCGCTTACCACTTCACCAGCATTAGCACTGACCGCATTCTCTTCCTTACTACTAGTTTGACTAACAAGCGCTACCCTAGCTTGTTCTTCGCCCTGAGCTCTAGTTGTAGCCCCTGTCTTACTATTAGTATTAGTCTTATCCTCAGCTCCGCTATTAGTAGTACTGTCCCCCTCAGCATGAGCCATAATGGCGGCATTTACAGGTGCTGCTACCGCTGCCGTCGTGGCTAGAGGTGCTGTAGGGGCAACAACGTCAGCAGTTGTTACAGCAACATTCGCAGAAGTTACGGTAATGTTCGCAGAAGTTCCAACAACATGTGCTGTATTTACAGCGGCTGAAAAATTCGCTGCATTATGAAGATGGTGGGTAGCAGCAGGACTAGTCTCGCCCAGCTCTATAACCGAGGAAGAAGTAGTAGCCGTAGTAACGATAGTGGTAGTAGTTGGGGCGGCAGCGCTCTGACTAGTAGCAGCACTACTTACTGCAGTAGTGCTTACTTCAACAGCATGTACCTCGGTGCTGCTAACAGCACTGGAGGTGCTAGCTGAGTTAGTAGTGCTAGCAGCATGTGCCTCGGTGCTGCTAACAGCACTGGAGGTGCTAGCTGAGTTAGTAGTGCTAGCAGC